>Ga0315314_1000086_pt1 | contig 129328 bp, 129 predicted proteins | sample TDP9_MG_FD_203631 | JGI IMG/M metagenome (GOLD analysis project Ga0315314, IMG submission 203631) | Freshwater sediment microbial communities from Lake Towuti, South Sulawesi, Indonesia - TDP9 | ecosystem: Environmental > Aquatic > Freshwater > Lake > Sediment | place: Indonesia: South...
TTATTTAAACCCATATTTTTCCTCTGGTCAGACCTGTCATGTTGGTTGATTCGAATTGAGAAATTTAGACGAGATAAGTCACGTATCCCGGGCTACCATTGCACCCAGGTCAGGTCTACGTTCAAACTCTCGGTTGAGTGATGGTGCGGGGGGTGGGATTTGAACCTCCGTTCTCACTTACATGAATGCTTATCTCTCTAAAACCGAGACCGTATGAGTAGGTGACAGGAACCTTAATCTACGTAGTATTCCACAAACAGAAAAAAAGGGACGTTATAAACTACCCTCTAGGAGCACTTTAAACATTTTTATAATGGTTTCGTCTTCTCACACCCTTTAAAGCCGCTTAAGCATGGAAAGCCGCACACAACTCGTTTTTAACATTATTACGGTTTTCTAAAAAACGCTTATACAAAAGCAAGCATACATACTACGTCGGGAAACTGCCATCTACAGACCCCAACAAACACCACAAACATCAACAAAATTGATTTAATCAGGAGGCAACACAGATGTGCGGAATATTCGGCTGCATTCTAAAAAACAGTGAAGTCGCGCCAGTGATTCACGCCGCTCTAAAACGATTGGAATACAGAGGTTACGACTCAGTGGGCGAAGCCACAATAAACGAAGGCAAGATGCATGTCAAAAAAGACGCGGGAAAAATCGACCAGGTTCACGACATGCTTAACCTAGACGCCCTTCCAGGGCGAATCGGCGTGGGTCACACCAGATGGGCAACGCATGGAGCACCGTATCGAGTTAACGCTCATCCTCACATGGACTGCAACGAAGAGTTGGCTGTGGTTCACAACGGAATTATCGAAAACTTCGCAGAACTGAAAATCGAGTTGGAAAACCGTGGGCACGTGTTTCGGTCAAAGACTGACACTGAAGTGATTGCGCATCTCATCGAGGAAAAAATGAGAGAAGGCTTGCCCTTTGTTGAGGCTGTTCGTGAAGCCGCAAATCGACTTGACGGCTCATATGCCATCGCAGTCATCTGCGCAAAAGAACCCGACAAAATCGTTTGCGCCCGAAGAGAAAGCCCCCTAGTCCTGGGCATCAGCCAAGAAGGTGCCTACTGCGCCTCAGATATCCCTGCTTTTCTGCCGTTAACAAACAGGGCGGTAATAATCGAAAACGGTGAACTCGTGGTTCTCAGCAACAAAGGATACGAGATTCGAAGACTAAACGATTGGAGCCCCGTCTCCAGAGAACCAGAAACAATCGATTGGAGCCCAGAAATGGCTGAGAAACAGGGCTATCCCCACTTCATGCTAAAAGAGATTTATGAACAACCCCTCACGCTTCGAAACACGCTAAGATTGCAAGACCAGTATTTGGAGCTGATGACCGAATTCCTTGATCGAGCGGGCGAGGTCTTTCTCGTGGCTGCTGGAACATCTTACCACGCATGCCTCGCCGCGTCTTACATGTTTTCCAAACTAGCGTTTCTGGCCACTCACCCAATTATTGCTTCTGAGTTTGTTGAGCAGCACGGAAGGTCTGTAAACATTGACAGTACCATATTGTTTGTCAGTCAGTCGGGTGAAACCGCCGACACTTTGGCAGCGCTTGAGCACGCAAGGCTCCGAGCCGCCACGATTTTGGGACTCACCAACGTGATCGGTTCCACTCTCACGCGCTTAGCCCGAGTCTATGTTTGTCAGCAGTCTGGTCCAGAGATAGGCGTGGCAGCAACCAAGACTTTCACCTCTCAACTTTCGGTTCTGGCACAATTGGCGTTGAGGCTGGCTAAAAAGAGAGGAAAAGTGTCGCACGTAGAAATTGAATTTTTAGAAAAGAAGTTGCAGCAGATTCCCAACATAGCAGAGGAAATCTTGAAGACTCAGGGAGAGAAGATAAGACAACTCGCCGAAAGGTATCAGGACAGACCCTGCTTCTTCTATCTTGGTCGTGGCATAAGCTCAGCGACAGCGCTCGAGGGCAGACTGAAACTTATGGAAATCTCCTACGTCCCAGCCATAGCTTATCCTGCAGGCGAGAGCAAGCACGGACCCATAAGCTTGATTGAACCCGGCTTTCCAGTTGTTTTCGTGTGTCCAAAAGATGAGACGCACCGAACGATTATAGGTAACATTATGGAGATGAAGGCTCGCGGTGCTTCCATCATTCTTGTTACGGAGGAGGGTGACGAAGAGCTTAAAGGGTTGGCTGAAGACTCGATCGAGGTGCCGAAAGGGGTTCCGGAGATTCTCTCACCCATCCTGTACGTGATTCCGCTTCAATTATTCGCCTACTACCTGGCGATTAAGAAGAGCCTCGACCCAGACATGCCTAGGAATCTAGCCAAGTCGGTGACTGTGAAATAGCATTGGCAAAGTCTTAATGCACTTCTTCACAATATTGTTTCTTTTGAGGATCACGTATGCGTAAGGAAGACTGGGAGCAACTCATCCAGAACCTAATCACAGAGGGCCTGCTACGTTCACCGAGAGTGATACGAGCCATGCGTCAAGTGAACCGCGAACAGTTCCTACCTGACCATCTGAAAGCCTACTGTGCTGTGGACTCTCCGCTTCCAATCGGTTCGGGGCAAACAATTTCGGCGCCACACGACTAGGCTGCACTAGGTCTAGTCGGGCGAAACATGGTTACAATAATGAACGAAGCCCTCGAATTGGAAGTCGGTCACAAGGTCTTGGAGGTAGGCGCAGGCTCGGGATGGCACGCCGCAACCATAGCCGAGATTGTGGCTCCCAGCGACCTTGCCCGAGAAAAGTGGGGACACGTCTACACAGTGGAAATTATCCGTGATCTGGCTGATTCCGCGAGAATGAACATCGAGAAGGCAGGTTACGGCGACCGTGTCACAGTTGTCTGTGCAGACGGGTCAGAAGGCTACGCGCAAGAGGCTCCTTACGACCGAGGTTTGGTTACCGCCGCGGCGCCAGACATCCCAAAGCCTTTAACTGAACAGTTGAAGACTGGAGGGGTCCTCGTTATTCCCGTGGGCGGAACTTATCTTTATCAAACTTTGATTCGTGTTCGAAAGGTGGATTCAAGATTGGTGGAAGAGAATCTGGGCGGAGTTGCTTTTGTTCCCTTAACTGGGAAGTATGGACACAGAATCTGATCTTACCTTCTAAAGGTGAAATAAAGTGTATGACGTAATAATTCTGGGCGCTGGTCCAGCAGGACTGGCTGCTGGGATTCATTCAGCTCTTTTCGGCTTGCATACACTTGTTTTAGAAGCCAACGAAAAGGCTGGGGGAATAGCTGTCAAAGCTCGGGGCATCGACAATTATCTAGGTTTTGTGGCGAAGATTTCTGGACTGAGGCTCATGGAGAAAATGGTGCGTCAAGCCTTGAAGGTTGGAGTTGAACTTCACACATCGGAGGAAGCAGTAGGACTTTCCTTGAAGGAAAGAGAAAAAGTTGTGGAAACCAAGAAAAACAGGTACATGTCTAGGGCTCTGGTTTTAGCAACCGGCGACGGAATGAAGGGCGTAGGAATGAAGTGGGAAACCTGGATAGGTGGAGGCGTCGCCTACTGCGCTCAATGCGCCCAACCCTTTATTGTAGGAAAAGACGTAACACTAGTTGGAAGCGTAGACGAGGCTGTTGACGAAGCACTTCTATTAGCAAAGACCGCGGCATCAGTGCGTTTGGTTAATCACAGGAACAGCATCCTGCTTAGCGAGCAAACGAGGAAGCAGATGAAGAACGCAGGAGTGCATCTTATAGAAGGTTTTATGGGAGAAGAGATTAAGGGCAAGCCACCTCTCAAACGCCTTCTGCTGAGAAGTTTGAAAGGCTCTGAGGCAAAAACGTTGAAAACCAACATTATTTTTGTTGTCGCCGGCGTCAAGCCGTTCGTTTCAATCTTGCGCAATGCAGGAATAGCAACTCATAGGCAAGGATGCGTAAAAGTTGACGAGTTTGGGAGAACAAGCGTTGAAGGGGTCTTTGCCGCGGGCGGTTGCGCTTCAACTGTCAAGGACATAATACCCGCTTGTGTGGGTGATGGCACTTATGTGGCAACTTGTGTGCGTTTGTATCTAAAATATGGGAGAATTGGGTCTTAACGCCCGAACCACGTTTCCAGAGTGGTTTTTCCCCTCGTTTTTCTGATGCCCTGTGCCATTTTTTCAAGGGCTTTTCGAACTCTGTCTTCTGAGAAGTCTCTTTCTCCGCACATGAACTCAATTACGCTTTCCACGTCGGGTTCCTTCCACGCTAATTGATAGCTGTCGGTGACCTTGGGATTAAGGAAAATCTCTCTTATCCTTCCTGGTTCAACTGGAAACTCTGCTTCTTTCAGGTTTGGCAACAATCTTTCGAGGCTTCCATATTCTTTGATTAGTTGTAGCGCTGTTTTGGGTCCAACCCCTTTTACACCTTCAGGGTTGAAGTCAGTTCCAACAAGAATACCGATGTCCACAAGTTGAGTGTGGGTGATGCCCAACTCGTTGAGAACCTTATCGAGTTCAGCGATTTCGGGCTCAACCTCTATGTAGACGTTTTTTCTAGGCAGTTTTCTCCGCCCACTTATCGTTACGTTTCTGACAAGTTGAGGCGCACCGAAGAGGAGACTGTCATAGTCTTGGCTGGCGCAGAAGTCAGTGTCTCGTTTCTTGGCTAAATGTGCGGCTTGAGCTTCGCCTTCGCTGGGCGCTTGAATCCAAGGAATACCCATTAAATTTAGGAGACGTCTAGCGTCGTCTGTCATGTAGTCTTTGAGTTTTGAAGTCATCTGCGCGTATGTGCGTGCCTCTTCCATTCTGCCCTCTTGCAAAGCCCTCTCGTACTTGACAACAGCCTCTTCCTTAACCCTAGCCCTACGCTTTATCTCCACCTCTTTGAGGGTTGAAGGTATGCCGTCGAAAACGTAAACAACCTTAATGCCCATCTCCACAAGGTTAGAAGTGCGGTACAACAAACCACTTAGGTGACTGGTGATTCTGCCCGTTCTGTCCTTGAGAGGAGTGCCGTCGGGTTGACGAATGATGGCTAAAAACTGATACAACGCATTGTAAGCATCGATAGCTATGGACTTGCCGCCCAAACTGGTGAGGTCCACTGTAGTCTTGGGAACCAAATCTCTTAGGTTGACGCCCAACGCCTCACACCATTACTTAGAGACAACTACACAGTATTTATTCTTAAATCATTGCACAACATTTTTTACATCGTTAATGCTCACAAATAAATCTCTATTGGGGCACGCTCAAATGAAAGCAGTGGTTTTGGCTGGGGGCTTCGGAACAAGATTACGCCCACTCAGCTGCACTAGACCCAAGCTTCTCTTTCCAATAGGCAACAAACCCTTGCTAGACTGGACTGTTGAGAAATTGGCTAAAAGCGGAACCCAAGAAGTCATATTGGCAGTAAATTATATGGTCGACGCCTTTGTTCAGCACTACAGAAAGTCAAAGCAGAGACCAAAAATCTCTTTCTTAAGAGACATTCCCGTTTCAAACAAGCGGAATTTGTTTCAGCGTCTTTTGGGAACCGGTGGTGCCATTAAGAACACTGAAAAACTGATTGGAAGTAAAGAGCCTTTTCTCGTGTTGAACGGAGACATTCTCACTAACATGGACTATGCTGAACTTGTTAAAAGACATCGAACCAGCAAAGATGCAACCGCTACAATAGCTCTTTACAGCGTTGAAGACCCGAGTCGATACGGAGTTGCAGAATTAGCCAAAGACAACCATGTCGTTCGATTCATAGAGAAACCGCCCCGAGAAAAGGCGCCTAGCAACCTAATAAACGCAGGAATCTACGTTCTCGAGCCTGAAATATTCAATTACATTCCAGCTGGCAGACCTTTTTCAATAGAGCGTGAAGTGTTTCCCAAACTTGCCGCAGAGGGAAAACTCTACGCCTCCAACTTTGATGGGCTCTGGATTGACATCGGAAAACCCGAAGACTACCTGAAGGCAAACAAGCTCTGGTTGGAGAATGAAATAAGAAAGAGCCGAATCGGAGAAGACGTTCGCATAGAAGATGAAGTAAAAATCAAAAATCCTTCCACAATAGACAATGGAACGACAATAGGAGAAAAATCAGAAATCGGACCCTACGTTACCCTTGGAGAAGACGTAACGGTTGGAAAAGGAGTTCAAATTCAGAACACCATAATTTTCCCGGGAACAGTTATTTCAGACTTCACATCCATAAAAGACGCATCAATTGGCGAGGCTGCCATTATCGGAAGGCATGTGAAGATTGGAAGGGGATGCCTCATCGGAGACCACGCCTCAATTAGGGACAACGTAACCCTCACCCGAGGCGTAACAGTCTGCCCATGGAAAGAAGTCACAGAGAACGTGCTCAAGCCTAAATGCCTAATGTAACGCAACCGATAACGCTCGACTGAAACAATAATAAAGCCACATTAACATTTCGTTTAAGCCCTTTCAGAAACTATAATACAGCCTCAAAAGAAATAATGCTAAACCCCAAAAGGTGATGCCATGTCAACTGCAATGAGCTGGAGAGAAACCGAAGTGGACACTCCAGAGAAACGCGCTAAACACACAGTGAGCGTCATCGGATGCGGAAAAACAGGCTTGTCAACAGCTTGCCTCTTTGCTGAAGCCGGATTCAAAACACTCGGTGCCGATTCAAATCCATACATAATCAGCCTGATCAGAAAAGGCAAGGCTCCGTTCATTGAACAAGGGCTAAACAACCTCATCAAAAAGCACGCGATGGCAGAGCGTCTAACAGTAACAAATCAGATTAAAGAAGCGGTTTCCAAAAGCGACGTTATCGTGTTTGCTCTTTCAGCACCCATCGACGAAAAGAAAAAGCCCGATTATTCACACATAGAAAAGGCTTGCAAGGAAATAGGCATGGGGCTGCGTTCGGGTTCATTAGTCATCGTAGAAAGCGCTGTGGGACCAGGAGTAACCGAAACTTTCGTCAAGGAAACTCTGGAGAAAACATCTGGGTTAAAAGCAGGGACAGATTTTGGTTTGGCTTACAGCCCGATTAGTTCTTTAACACAATATAGATTTCAGGACGTTGCCACCAAGCCAAGAATTGTTGGTGCACTCAATGAGCAGAGCTGGAAAGCAACTTGCCTTGTTCTGAGTCTGATTGCAAAGGCGGAGTTAATCAGAGTGAAGAGCATAAAAACTGCTGAAGCAGTCAATATTTTTGAGAGCGTTTATGGAGACGTTAACCGCGCTTTGTCAAGCGAGCTTGCCCATTTTTGTGAGAAGGTAGGCATCGACTTTCTAGAGGTGCAAAAAGCTATGGGCAAACGTCTATCATTCTCTATGCCTATCCCCGATGCAACAACTGGATACTTTTCTCCTGAAGCATGCCTTCTTTTTGAAGAGGCAGAAAACAGAGAAGCGGAACTTCGCCTTGCGAGACAGGCTAGAAAGATAAACGAGGAATTGTTGAAGCGCACGGTTCATTTGACGCGAGCCGCTCTCAAGACTTGTGGAAAATCCATCAGAAGAGCACGAGTTACGGTTTTGGGTGTTTCCGGTCGAACCAATGTAAAGGAGGTGGATAATTTTTTTGCAAGAAACCTTGTTACCGATCTTGGCAAGAAAGGGGCAAGAGTTCGCGTGTATGACCCTTTCTTCTCATCTAAAGAATTATCTGAACTGGATTATCAAGTTGAACCAACGCTTGGAAAATCTGTTGAGGGCGCAGATTGTTTAGTTACAGTGGTGGCACACGATAGATTCAAGCGACTAAACCTCAGAAGGATTAAATTCCTTGTCAGGAAGCCAGCTGCGATAGTTGACGTATGTAACATCATTGACCCCGACTATGCTCGCAAAGAGGATTTCACCTACCGCGGGATTGGAAGGGCATAGCAGTGAAGCAAATGAGCAGGGAAGCGTCTTCAAGGTTTCGAAAACATTTATGAGAAAACACAATTATAGAGGAATGCTGTCATCTCTTGATGGTGCAAAGGAATAGTAGTTTGGTGAAACAATGGAAGCTGTTTTGGCTTCTGTTCTGATATCGTTTCTCACCACGTTCGTTTTGACACCTAGAATCATCCAGTTTTTGCAAGCCGCTCAGATAGTTGCGATTGACCTGCATAAGAAGGACAGACCAAAGTTGCCCGCAAGTGGTGGAATCTGTGTTGGTTCAGGCGTTTTGACGGGAATCTTGTTCTATGTTGGATGGAAGACTTTTTCCGCTTCACACTCTTCAATTCCTCAAAGCGAATCCATCCCAATGCTGGAATTGTTGGCTGTCATCGCCAGCATACTCATCGTTACTCTTAGCGGTGTACTGGATGACTTAAACGTGCGAACCATAGGATTGCCAACAAAAGACGGAATCAACGTTAAGGTTGGCTTTCCACAGTGGGTTAAGCCCTTATTGACTTTACCTGCGGCGATTCCCCTGATGGTCATCAGCGCTGGAACAACGACCATGGCGTTGCCCTTTTTTGGGGTTGTAAACTTTGGAAACCTGTACCCCTTACTGATTATTCCAATAGGGTTTGTGGGCGCCTCAAACGTGGTCAACATGCTGGGCGGCTTCAACGGGCTTGAAGCTGGAATGGGACTCGTGTATACTCTGAGTCTCGGGTTGTTTGCCCTCCTAAAGGGACGAACAGAGGCAGCTGTGCTGTTCCTCACGGCTAGTGTTGCCTTGTTGGCGTTTTTAAGGTACAATTGGTATCCTGCAAAGATTCTTGCGGGTGACAGTTTGACTTATCTGTTGGGTTCGTTGGTTGCGGCTGGTGTTATCATTGGAGACATGCAGAGGGCAGGTTTGATTGTGATGTTTCCTTTTATTATTGAGTTTTTGTTGAAGGCTCGTAGCAAGTTTATGGCTTCTTGCTTGGGAAAACTGAGAGACGATGGAAAACTGGATTCTCCTTATGGTAGGAAAATATACAGTTGGACGCACATTCTGATGAATCTCGATAAATTGAGAGAACGAGACATCACGATTGCTTTGATCTTTGTTCAGGTTCTTTTCGCTGCTCTTCCTTTACTATTGGGAATATAATGCTTATTGTAGGGCGCGCTAGTTTTTTGTTTATTTGATTTCTGTTTTGATGTTGAATGGTTTGCCTTCTTTTAGTATGTTTTTGGGAATCTGGCTCTTCCATTTTCGTAAGAATGGCAGTTCGTCTTTTTCTTCGCGCAGTTCATCGGGCAGCATTTCTGGGATTTCTTCTCGTATGGGATACCAGCGTAGGCATTTGGGGCAGATTATCAAGCCTTCCACGATTTCTTCTTTCTCTTCGAAAACGTGGAGTTCTAGGGGGTAGTGCTTGTCTATTGGGCAAGCCAGTATGTCCATGAGTTTTCTTTTGATGTCGTGTCCCTCCTTCTAGGCGTATTGTTACGCTGAGATATTATAAAAGATTTTTTGAACAAGCATCGGTTCAGAGATTGAAATCTAAGCGTATCTTTCTTCTTTCCACGGGTCTGCCGTGTTGCTGTATCCACGTTGTTCCCAATATCCTATTTCTTGTTTTTCCGTGAACCGTAGCTTTCTCACCCATTTGGCGCTCTTGTAGGCGTATTTCTTTGGCACGACTAGACGAAGTGGTCCACCATGCTCTGGTTCCAGCGGTTTATCATTCAACCTATAGGCGAGCAACACGTCGTTGTCTATCAGGTTTTCTAGGGGTAAGCTGGTTGTGTAGTCGCCGTCAGCCACAACGGTGACATAATGGGCGTTAGGCTTGGGCTTCACCATGCCAAAAATGGTCTTGAAAGTCACGCCCTCCCATTTATTGTTTAGCACGCTCCAGCCCGTGGCGCAGTGAAAGTCACTCACGCTGACCACGCTGGGCAGCTTCAAAAACTCGCTGTAATCCAGCTTCAAAGGAGTCTCAACCAGACCCTCAACCTTGAAATCCCAAGTTTTTGGATTAAACTTGGGCACGGAGCCAACGTGTAAGACAGGAAACTTATCAGAAGCGATTCTCTGATGGGGAGGAACCCTCTCTCTTCTTTCACTCAAGAATATCAGCCTCTGACCAACAATTCTCTGTCCAGCAATTAGCCTTTTTCTCTGAACACTTGTGGTTTGGGGAGAACATGGTGCGGCCGCCGGGATTCGGACCCGGGTCAACGGCTTGGAAGGCCGACGTCCTAGACCAGACTAGACTACGGCCGCTTTATGTTGATTAGACTATTATTCGAGGGGTGTCTTAAATTAAATTTCTGTGCGCTTTTAGCTGCTTGTTTCTCTGGTTTTATCTAACTGGTTTGTAGACTTTTTTAAGCGGCCATTCAACCTTCCAACCCGCAAGTTTCAGCCTTGACAGGGTTGTGTCGTAGGCGTCCATGACTTCTTCTTCCAGATTCATCACCAAACGCGGGTCAATCTCTGCCAGTTTGCGGATCAGGTTTTCTCGTTCTTTGGGCGTTACTATGCGGGGGTCTGCACTCATTGCCGCGACGTGAAAGCTCACGTTGTAGTCGAGTAGGTTGCGTATGGCTTGGAACGGGATTTCAAATGCCTCAGGTTGGGCGCCAGTTTTCTTGGTGAAAGCTTCAGGCGTCCCAGCCTTCAGCGAGACTCGAACGTGGGGTTTGGTGAATCTGGAAATCTCTTGAACATAGTCGTTGTCGACGCCGAAGAGGATGCCGTTTGTTTCTAGGATGAAGCGGGGAAACTCTGATGCCTCCACGTGTTCCAGCAGGCGGAGAAGGTGTTCCTTGCCAAGCGTGGGCTCTGCTCCCGAAATACGTAGCTTATTGACCCCAGACTTGTGCGCTGCTGCCTTCAGTTGGTTGAAAGCCTGTTCTGCTGAGTAGAATTGACCAACACGTTCGGGATAGTCGCGTCCCCAACTTACCCAGCAAAAGATGCAGCGGAAACAACAGCCGACACAGTAGCCTGTGGCTATGCCACCGTAAACGCCAACCGCATAAAACTTCTCGTACTTTCGTTCCAGCCCATGTGGTCCTTCTCGAGTCACTATTTTCTGGGTTTCTCGAATTAATTCTACTGGGTTGAAGGTTTCAAAGTCTGGTGTGACGAAGCGTGGGTAAGTCTTGGGAGTGGTCAAGGGCACGCATCTAGAAAAAGATACAAATTCTTAAAGATTTAAACTAGTTTATCCGAGGTGTGTTTTTGTGAAGAGGTTGCGTGGGGCTGAGAAGCCTAATCTGTCGTTCATTATGTTGGTTTTCTTCTTGGCATCCTTCATTGTTGCGAGAGTTTTCACGTTTTTCTTTCCGTCAACCGTGCTCGTGATTTCAGGCTTTCATGTTCATCATTTCTGGTACGGTTTGGCTTTGCTAGCGATAGGCGGTTGGTTGGGCATCAACTACCGAGACGACCACACCGAGCGAATAGCAGCGATAATCTTTGGTGTCGGGGGCGGATTAGTCGGCGACGAGGTTGGTCTCTTACTGACCTTTGGCGACTACTACAGTGAACTCACGTACACGTTTGTGATATCGCTGTTAGCCTTTGCCTTCATAGCAACCCTATTCAAAAGACACGGACAAGCAATACTCACCGAACTCTACGGATTCTTCCGCCAGAACGCCGACCTCTACTTAGGTTTGTTCTTAGCCTTTGTCTCCTCAGCCTTTCTGATACAAAGCGACAATACATTGGTCATCACGCTATCAAGCATAACATTCATACTAGCCCTAGCCTTGATCCTACGACGAATAATGCGCTACATGGGAAAGTTATTCACCTAAATCTCACAACCACATCCACATTCAAACCAAAAAACCTTTTCATATAGGTTTTTCACTTTCACTTCTTGAAGATTTCCTGCACTGTTGGGGTCGCAGACGAATTCGAAGCCTGAATCTGCTTTTGGCACAACCTCACACGGGTTTGGGATGGTGGAACAATTCTCCACAAGCGTTAAGAGTGTTTCAATGATTTTATTGTTATGTGGGGAGGAGAGGTTTTGAGTAGGATGGGGGCTAGTTTAGTTTCTAGTGTTTGGGCTTTATGGTTATTTGTTGCCATGTTTGGTGTGGTGTTGAATGTTCCTTTGGTTTGGGGAATCGGAACCATATACATAAGGGCGGATGGAAGCATAGACCCACTAACAGCACCGATTACAACAGTTGACAAAGTGACATACACGTTAACAGACAATATTGCAAGCTCCAGTGATGGAATTATTGTAGAAAGAGACAACATAATAATTGACGGAGACGGATACGTGCTTCGAGGCCCAGGATATACTGGAACTGGGGTAAGCTTGGCAGGAAGAAGCAACGTAACAATCAAGAATACGAGAATCACGGCATTCTATTATGGCACCTGGCTCTCTTCCTCTAACAATAACAGTATTAGCGGAAACGACATAACAGCAGATATCGGGGATGGCATCAGGCTCAAATCTTCCTCAAGCAATAGTATTAGCGGAAACAACATAGCAAACAACGAGGATGGGCATTAGGCTCGAATATATATATTACTCAGCCAACATTAGCGGAAACAACATAGCAAACAATGCGGATGGGGGGCTCTATCTCTTCCACACTCCCACTCCAGGCTATTCTATTTACCATAACAACTTCATAAACAACGGACCCCGACAAGCCCGAACAGTTTACTCTGGGAATACTTGGGATGATGGCTATCCTTCGGGCGGCAACTATTGGAGCGATTACACAGGCGTTGATATCTACTCTGGACCGAACCAAGACCAACCTAGAAGCGATGGAATTGGAGATACACCACGCGTGATAGATGCAGGGAATAAAGACAATTATCCACTTATGAGCATTTGGGGAAATATCATAGATGTAGGATCTCCTGTGGCTGACGCTGGACCTGACCTGACAATCAATGTGGGAACGACTGTCACTTTCAACGGCAACAAATCCATCGATGACTTTGCCATCAAAAGCTATGTATGGACTTTCACAGATATTACGCCACAGATCTTGAGGGGTATGAAGCCCATATATACATTCAACAATCTTGGCGACTTCGAGGTAACGCTGAACGTATCTGACTATGTTGGTAACTGGAATACGGACACAGTTACGATTACTGTTAGACTCCCAGAACATGAGCTTGTTGCTTCAATGACGGCTCCAACATCCCTTCAGCTTGGTAGTTCATCAACATTGAAAGCAACTGTCACGAACCAAGGGCCAAATGACGCGACCAATGTGGAATTAGTGCTTCTCATCAACGGCACCACAGTAAACTCAACAACTATTCCCCTTCTGCAGGTAGGCAATTCATACTCGCTTAGTTACCTATGGACCCCTACAGTTGAGGGGACATACAATTTCACGGCTTATGTTCATCCATTGCTCGGTGAAGTGTCTAGAGAAAACAATTTAATAACAAAAATCGTAACCGTTGCAGTGCCACCACCGATAGCTGTCAAGGCCGGTGATTGGATAAGATTAGACTATACAATTAGCGGTGCGCCTTCGGGAACGCCCTTTCCTCAATGGATAAAGATAGAGTTTCTAAGCGTTGAAGGAACAACAGCAAACATACGTGTTACAATGCACATGTCTGATGGAACTGAACCCAGCCAAACCATGACTGTTGATGTTGCAGTTGGCAGCGGAGCTTTCCAAGGGCTCTCGGGATTTGTTATCCATGCTAACTGCACAACTGGCGATTCCGTTTACATAAGCGGATACGGCAACTTAACAATAGCTGGTGAGACTACAAGAACCTATGCTGGAGCAAGCAGAACAGTAGTGTATGCCAGCTTCTCGCAGTATGGGACTCAACTCACCTATTATTGGGACAAGCAGACTGGAGTCATGGTTGAAGCATCCACAATCTCAGGGGGCATGACTGGCACTGCTAAGGCTATAGAGACAAACATGTGGCATGCTCAACCGTCTGCTCTTCCTTTTGACCAGACCTATCTCTACGTCTTAGTAGCTGTGGTCATAGCGATAGCCGTAGGGTCCATAGCTTTCGTAATGCGCAGAAAAAAGAAACCTCCAGAAGTCGTCACACCCACTGCACCGACAATGCAAAAGACCCTCTCAACCTAACAAACGGAAAAAAGGAGATTTTGTGGGGGATAACGCCAACTCTTGTTCTAAAAACCTATTTGGATCCAAATAGACGGGTTCTAGACCCCCCTCCACCCGTCTCTGCCTCTACGCCCATCAGCCCCTATTTGGAGCCTAATAGAGGGGCTAGGCTAGCCTTGCACACACACGCAAAAAACATGTTTCCGTCATTCCCATTCTATCGTTGCAGGCGGCTTATGCGTAACATCATAAACAACCCGCACAACCTCAGAAACCTCATTAGTAATCCTTGTTGATATCCTCTCTAACACATCATACGGAACCCTAGCGAAACTAGCAGTCATAGCCTCACGACTCTCAACCACCCTAACCGCAACCGTATAACCATAAGCCCTAGCATCACCCTTCACCCCAGTCGACCTCGTATCAGTCAAAACAGCAAAATACTGCCACAAACCACCCTGCAAACCAGCCCGTTCAACCTCCTCAGTCACAATCCTATCAGCCTTCCGCAAGACCTCAACCTTCTCCTTGGTCACTTCACCCGCCACTCTAACCGCCAAACCAGGACCAGGAAACGGCTGCCGCCAAACAATCTCTCTAGGCAGCCCCAGCCTTTCAGCCACTTTCCTCACCTCATCCTTGTACAGGTCGCGCAAGGGCTCAACCACCCTTTTAAACTCCATCTCAGTAGGTAACCCAGCCACATTATGATGCGTCTTAATCTTATCAGAAAACTTCCTAAAACCCGACTCAATACGGTCAGGATAAATCGTCCCCTGAATCAGATACTCAGCGCCCACCTTCTTAGCCTCAGCCTCAAAAACCCGAACAAACTCTCTACCAACAATCCTCCTCTTCTCCTCAGGGTCAAAAACACCCCTCAGCCTCCGCAGAAACTGACCCTCCGCCCTAACACAAACAAAATGGACACCAAGATTGCCAAAAGTTTGTTCAACAAACTCAGGCTCACCCTCCCGCATAAAACCATGGTCCACAAACACCGCCGTCAAATCTTTCCCCAAGGCTCTAGCCGCCAAGGCAGTTACAGTGCTTGAATCGATGCCACCACTAAGCGCAACTATGGCTTTCCCCTTGTTGATACTCTGCCTTATCTCCTCAACCGCAGCTTTAATGAAGTCTTCCATCTGCCAGTTGGGTTCACACTTACACACTTCAAAAATAAAATTACGCAACATCAAGGCTCCACGCTGCGTATGAGCCACCTCAGGGTGCCACTGCAAACCATATATAGGCTTTTCCTTGCTGCGAAAAGCAGCAACCGGCGTATTCTCAGAATGAGCCAAAACCTCATAGTCATTCCGCAAATCCAAAACAGTGTCGCCGTGACTCATCCAAACCTGTTCCTTCGGGCCAAGTCCTTTCAGCACGCCCACAGGAAGATCAATGACAACATGGGCTACGCCGTATTCCCTGCGAACTGCGGGTTCAACTTTCCCGCCAGTCATCTGCACAATAAGTTGATGCCCATAACACAAGCCCAGAACAGGGAGATTCAACTCCAAAAGAGCAGGGTTACAACGAGGAGCATCTTTCTCATAGACGCTATCTGGTCCACCCGAAAAAATCAAACCCTTAACATTAAACTTCTCTTCCAAAGCCTCAATTTCTCTTGGTGTAATATCGTGTGGCACAATTTCTGAATAGACATCGTGCTCGCGCACTCTCCTCCCTATGAGATGACAGTACTGCCCACCGAAGTCGAGCACAAGTATAGTGTCGTATTTCATTCGACATCTTCTCAAGGGAATACTCCCGGTCTTAAAGACTAAGACGGGAAAGACATCATCTTATACTTTACGCATGAAAGGCAACAACCATACGAAAAATGGTTTTTGTTGAAGCATTAGTTCCTTCTAATTCTTGTTAAAGGCTTCTCGGCTCATTCTATGACGCCTTTAGCTTTCAGACTCTCTTTGATACAGTTTTCAAACTCCCACAATAGACTCGGTCGAGAACCCTTGCGTTTATACGTTTTTAGTCTGGCTCGTTTCCTGCGTTTCAGTTCTCAAGCACTCCTAGGCTAAAAGATATTTTTGCAGTTCCCACCTAGTCACCTGGGCTGTGTTGGCTGTAACACCCACAGAAGATTCGTAGTCCTGCCACTCCTCCGACTTTAATCTCCCGTATTTCTCAGCGGTTTCTTTACCAAGCGCCTTAACGCAGATGTCGTCGCTGCTCCATTCTTCTAACGCTTCCTTAAGTGATGTTGGCAAAGTCCTTATGCCCAATTGTTTTCGTCTCGATTCCGAGAGATGGTAAACATTCTCATCTAATGGGTCTCCTAGCTCAATCTTCTTCTTTATCCCTTCCAACCCGGCTTCAAAGAGGACAGTGTACGCCAAATACGGGTTGCATAGTGGGTCTGGACTCCTGTACTCTATTCTGGCTTCGTTCTCTTTGCCAGGGAAGTATTCGGGCACCCTAATCAGAGCCGAACGGTTTCTCCTGCTCCAAGCAATGTACACTGGCGCCTCGTAACCTGGCACTAGTCTTTTGTAACTATTCACCGTGGGCGATACTATGGCTGATAACGCCCGAGCGTGTTCAAGCAGACCACCTATGAAGTATCGACATGCTTGGGATATGGAAGCGTACCCTTTAGGGTCGAAGAACAAGTTCTTCCCATTTTTTACAGAGAACAACCCCAAATGCACGTGCATGCCGTTGCCTGCTTTGCCAAACCATGGTTTGGGCATAAATGTGGCTGTCCAGTTGTATTTTCGGTCGGCAACTGCTTTGGCGGCTAGTTTGTAACGTGTAATATTGTCTGAGGTGGTTACTGGGTTTGAATACTGAAAGGTAATCTCGCTTTGCGCTGAACCTACCTCGTGGTGTTGTCTCTCAACTCGAATTCCCATAGACGACAAGGTTTCAGACAAATCCATGCGATAGGTTTCTGTTAAATCTTTGTCAGGCGATATGTCAAAATACCTGGGGTTCTCTTTGACTCGATGCTCTACGGGACGCAGCCGTTGACCGACATCTTTTTCAGCTAAATAAAACTCAAGTTCCGCTGCCGCGGTTGGTTTATAGCCTTCGTTTCTTGAATACTCAACTTTTTTCTGCAGAATGTATCGTGGGTCACCGTCAAAGCGCTTGCCGTTCGGGTTGTAAATGTCGCAGAGAAAGCTCACGACTGCCTTGTCATAAAAGTATCGTGGTAGAACCGCAAAGGTTGTTAAGTCTGGTTTCATTACCATGTCGCTTTCTTCAATGGTCACATATCCTAGAATAGAGGAGCCGTCGAAGCCAACTCCGTCTTTGAAGGCGGATTCAGCCTCTTCTGCTGGTATTGTTCTGCCTTTAAGCGCGCCTAGAAGGTCTACGAAGTGCAATGCTATGTGGTCAGCATGTTTAATCAAGGATAAGCAGATTGCCTTTTTTTCTCTCTCTTGAAATTCTTCGCCGTTCATGAGGGGCTCTCCCATTTTCAAAGTTTCAATAGAAAGATTTATTTCTATCAAAATATAAATGTTTTCAGCAAAAAGCAGAACAAATGATAAAAAATATGGTCAAAACTGGATAAATGTATAAGGAGGTGACAATGGTTTGAGTTTGGATGAAACAGATGTCAAAATCCTAAAAACGTTGATTTCTGATGCGAGGCTTTCTTCAAGACAGATATCAAAGAAATCCAGTGTGTCTATTGGCACCGTGTTGACAAGGATGAAAAAAATGGAGAAACAGGGAGTAATAAGGGGCTACTCCGCCATAGTTGACCATGAGAAACTTGGATATCAGTTGACAGCGCTTACAGAAATAATTGTTTCAAAGGGACGCCTCTTAGAAGTAGAAAACGAAATCGCAAGAATGCCCAACGTGTGCTGCGTCTACGATGTAACCGGCCTTACAGATGCCTTTGTAATCGCCAAGTTCAAGAGCAGAGAAGAACTAAGCGCCTTTGCCAAACGGTTGTTGGCGCTTCCCTTTGTAGAACGAACCAACACACACGTAGTCTTGACAACCATAAAAGAAGACTTCAGCTTGATTTAAGCTTAGACGCAAGCAACATTTAATTGAAACCCCTCAAAGAATGAGAATAGTCGCTAGCCTAGCGGGGGTTGCCAAGCATGGCCAAAGGCGCAGCCCTGAGGCGGCTGTCCCGCAGGGGTTCGTGGGTTCAAATCCCACCCCCCGCACTTTTTTACTGGTTATTTTTTATTTCTTTGCTGTTTTTTGGATTCTGTCTTCTTTGGCTTCGTCGTAGAAGGAGAAATGCTCCAATACCCGCAACAGCCATGATTACAATAATTATGCCAATCATCAGCTCCCAAGGCAGTATTCGTGCAGGAGCTGTTACCTTGACTACTACGCCAGAATAGGTGTTGTTCGTGGTCTGGGTTTCGCCTGAGATGGGACTAGCCGTAACTGTCAACTCATAGTCACCAGTTGGCACATCCTTTGTTTCCCACGCTAAGGTCAAAGTTTTGGAGGAGTTTGGCTCAAGATTTGTCACGGTTTCTGTTTTGATGACTGTGGAATCATAGGATAGGGTTACATTGAAGGTTTCGGTGACAGTCCCTTTGTTCATAATAGTCACATTCACGGATACTTTTCCTCCGCTCTCAACCTGAGACGGTGAAACACTGACGTTTGTCACAGCCACGTCGTGGACTACTGCTACTACCTTGACAATCACACCGGTAAACGTGTTATCCGCAGTCTTGGTTTCGCCTGAAACAGGACCTGCCTTAGCAGTTAACACATAGTCACCAATGGGCACATCTGTCGTGTTCCAGACGAAATTCATGGTTCTTGAGGCGCCTGGCATGAGGCTTGTCAGGGTTTCTGTATTAATAACTGTAGAATCGTAGGAGAGTGTAACATCGAAGGTTTCAGCGACGCTGCCCTTGTTCATAACTGTAACATTCGCGGACACTTCTCCCCCGCTCGCAACTTGAGATGGTGAGACCTTGAGGTCTGTGACAGCCACGTTGTGCACAAGTTCAATGATAACTGTGCCTTTCGTCAAGACATTGTTGGTTGTATCGTTCTCTCCGGGGACAAAGGTCACCGCAGCCTTGAGCGCATAAGTACCCTGAGCAACACCAGTGGTGTCCCAAGTGAAAGCCAAAACGCTGTAGGCGCCAGCATCAAGTGTTAAGCCTGTTCGGGTTCCGAAGGCAGTTGAATCATAGTACGCTGTCGCGTTAAAGGTCTCAGTCAAGTTTCCTAAATTCCTAACGGTCACATTGACAGACACGGGTTCGCCTGCCGGAACTGAAGTCGGAGAGGCAGCAATATCTGCGACAGTCAAATCACGCCACACAGGAATTGTAGGAGGATACTTAAAGACTCCATCAACCGCTGAAAAAGATATGGCTTTGGCCTGATTCGCTTGAGAGTCCCATGTAGCTAAACTGGTCTCTACACGGTCTCCAACTACGCCTGAAAAATGCAGACTGCTGATTCCTTCTGCCTTGACTCTTAACGTGACTGTGGCTAACACTCCGCTACCTGTTGCACCTTGCGCAGGAACCGGGAAAAGCGAAGAGCCCGCGAACACCCAGCCAGCATCGTTGTGGATGTCGTTTTGAGTAAATGCCCAAAACGTGCTGCCAGCCTGTTTCAAGAAGGGTCCCTCTGTGACGTTTGTCACATTTAGAACCGTAGGATTGAAGGTCAAGTTGAACTGCCAAGCATAAAGCTCGGAAACGTCGGTTACTTTTATCGTGATGTTGAACGATTGACCTGGCGCTACTACACTAATCTCGGGATCCACTGAAAGAACAGTGTCTGGAGACGCCTTGCCTATTTTTTGAAACGTCAACATGACTCCTAGACTCAGTAGTAAGACGGAGACGATCAGTAACTTTTGCCAGCAGTTTTTTCTCATTTTAGACACGACTTCCTAAAACGATTTTTGTTTGTCCTCTTCTTCTTTTAAGATAGATCAAACCAACGCCACCACCAACAATTACAATTATCACTACTCCAGCAATAACCTCATAAGGAAGCGCTAGTCCTGGCGCGTTGTTTCTGAAGGAGCCATCTTCGGTTTCGAAGTCTATTGAGACAATGTTACCAGCCGTAACTGTGCGAAGTTTGGTTGATGTCTTTTCAAAGTGCAGTGTCGATGAACCTTGAGACATCACCTTAAGGATTATGCTCCCCAGAACACCACTTCCATTAACGCCATGTGCTGGGTAGGGAACCATAAATGAGGTGCTGACCAAGAGGTATCCACTCGTGTTATCAGTCTTATTCGTGAAAAGAGTGGTGCCAGCTTGCCTGAGGAAGAGCCCTTCTGCTACGTTTTCGACGTTCAAGACAGCTGGATTAAAAGACAGATTGAACTGCCAGCCGAAGAGCTCGCTTACGTCAGTTACAGTAACATTAACACTGAAAGTCCCGTTAGCCTGCACATCCAATACTTCTTTGGGTTCTACAGTCATCTTAGCCTCTGGAGATGCAACTACGAGACTGGTCGATGCTACCGAGAACATGCAAAGCGTAGCTAGGCAGACGCACTTAGCGTTCCATTTCATTTTCTTCATCGTCCTTATATTCCCCAAGCTCAACCTCTGTTGGAGCGTGGCGTATTCACCCCGCTATCCGCCGAAATAGTAGGGTGGATACCCCTGGATGTACCCTAGGTCTCCGAAGCGTACTCCTATTTCCATTATGTCGTCCAAGTCTATTTTGAGGTCTTTGTTTACATCTACCACAGGATCCCATGTTGGGTGGGGCCATGGATAGGTGTCCCCATAGTGTCCAGCGGCTGTTAGGAAGTCCCAGATGTCGACTCGATCGTCGTTGATTGGTTGGGCAACTCCCCCAACGACTCCGCTGAAGTCTGGGCGCAGCAGCTTTCTGAAGTAGTATGGGTTAGCGGACAAGTGCAGGTACTCTCTACTCTTGCGGTCAATTCTACCCACAACATTATCCTTGAAACATCGGAAAGGACCTGTACCAATCAGTTTGTCTGCTGCTTCAGGGTCAAAGGACCATGATCCTGGAACAGTGTTGTCGCCAGGCTTTGTTGGTGGGTAAGCCTCCCATATATGCTTTGGAATTATGGTCACTGCGGACACCCACGGTAATACCAAGAAGCTCGTGGAGTTAAAGAAAATGTCTATAGCTGTTGCGTTTATTATTTCGCTGTGGTCGAACTCTTTCACAGAACTATATTCACCTACTGACATGGCTTCTCTCTTGTACCAATAAGTGAAGCCAACATCTTCAGGTGTTAGTGGTTCATTGTCGTGCCAGAGAATGTTTGGAAGAAGGTTCACCGTTACCATGCTGGCAAGGCGACCAGAGTTGTTCCATGTTCCTTCTTGGAAGCTACTGGCTAGCCAAGGAACATACTTGGTCACGTCGTACGGGTCGCGGACTATCAAAGGCTCATATATCTTCGTAAGGACAAGCCATTCGTAGAACGACTCTGAATCAACTGGGTCAAGTTTAGTTGCGTCTTCGATCAGCCCATGCCTCAATGTCCCGCCTCTATCGTAACCTTGAGGGTGTGCGTTAATGGATGAGAAGCCGAAATTGAAACCGTAGTAGCCATAGCCTTTCTCGTTAACAAAGCCTTCCCACAACAGGCCTTTATATTGTTGTTCTCCCGGGAAGTCTCCGTAGTATTTTCTATGCGCTACGTAACCAGCCATAGTGTATAATGGTATGCTTGGAACGTCATCATGCAGCATCATTTGAGATGCATCAAGGTAGTATTTGGTACCAGTCATGTTAGGGGCTGTTTTGAAATTATAGGCCAAATCGTCGTATTCTTTACTATGGTAACGGTTGTAGTTGTCTCCATCAGTCCTCGGATATATGTCCTTACTTGAATGCCAGACTTCATAGTACATGTCTGGCGTTGTGCTCCAACCCCATCCACCAGTGTATATGTGATAGTCGTAGTCTATCCAAGCGTGTTTTGTGCAATAGCCATAGCTGCCTTCATAAGCGTCAACCTCTACCCCAATGCTAATTAAATCATCACGCAGTAACCTACCAGCATATTGTCTAGGTGGATCATCACTCCTTATCCACATCTGAATGTCAGGTATCTCCTCAACATCGGGAGGAACAGGTCCGGTACCACTTTTCCAAGCGTTTCTGGCTTCAACGTGCTTGGAGTATTCACGCACTCCATCTCCGTCATAGTCCATGAAGCCTCCATTGTCCAGAGCGGCTTTGGCTAAATCTAAACTGTATTGATACTTCGGCGCGTTAGGATTCTCCCAGCTCGATATCACTGGGAAGATAAAGGTTTCCATTGGGATAAGAGAGCCTGGAAATGCGCCATAGATTGCATCTCTATTGGTTAGATGGGCTAATGCCTTCCTGAACCATTTCGCATCAATATCTCTTTGACACGTGTAGTTGATCCAGTAGTGACCTTCGTCCCAGCTTGGTGGAAATGACCAGTCCATTTGTCTTGTAGGTGCAGTGCCTCCCTCTGCTCCCTGCTCAGGTCTCATCGAGCCATGACCTATGGGCCACATCTGAAGGTTGAGGTCATATTCATACCATCCAGCCTCAGAATAATCTCCCATGACTAAATTGGGATTAGCAAGCCAAGAGTTAATCTTGTCTGCTGGCACAGCCCAATCCATAAAATCGATTTCCCCAATCTCTAGACCAGTGGCCTCCTTGGTAAGGCTGCCATAAACATTGAAAAGAATATCGTTAACCCGAGGTCCAAACCTTTCGTATGTTTCTTCAGGTTCACTTGTAACAATGGGTGAACTCATCAACACAAATGCCGACGTCAGAAGCAGCAATACAACTATGCTTTTTAGCTTCAACCTTTCTTCTCCCCATAGTATTTGAACGGATACCAAATGATATAAGACTTACCACACCAATAGGAATATTCTCATCCCAGAAAGATAATGTTAAATATCCGTCTCACCAAGTCTCCCTTAGAATTTGCCTGAAAGGATATCTGATGGGTTTAAAAGCATACATTTTGAAAAGAACTCTTTACAGCATTCTTCTCATTTTCAGTGTCATCTCAGTAAACTTTATAATTTTCATGTTGATGCCCGGAGACCCCGCGGAACGTCTAGCCAGCTCGAAGAGGTTAGGAAGAGCGGATGTTATTGAGAGTCTAAGAGAACAGTGGGGATTCGATCAACCATTACATATTAGATACGCAAAGTATGTGGTAAACATATTAACGTGGCAATTCGGAATCTCTTACAGGACCAATGATCCTGTCGCTCTAGAAGCCCTTGAGCGTTTACAAAACACACTAATCCTAGTTATCCCACCCGAGATTGCTGCCGTAGTTGTTGGCATAGTTGTCGGAGCGGTAGCTGCCCAAAAACGGGGAAAATGGCTTGACAACTTTTCCGTGATCTCATCCCTGACATTGTACGCCTTACCCGTGTTTTGGATAGCAATGATGCTTATTCTGGTTTTTTCCCTAAACCTAGGATGGTTCCCATCTGCTCACAGCCAACCTGACTATTGGCTGTTGCATCCCCCTGCGAACATCTTTGAGGAATTGGGAACAAGACTGATGCATCTTATCTTGCCTTGGACTACCCTTTTCCTCATCTCGTGGGGAAGCTACGTTCTTTTGACAAGGGCCAGCGTGCTAGAGGCTATCACCGAAGATTACGTGGTAACAGCTAGAGCAAAAGGTCTCAAAGAAAGAACTGTTTTATTCAAGCACACGTTGAAAAACGCATTGTTACCAATAATAACTGAGATAGCTATAACGTTTGGTTTCACGCTTTCAGGGGCAATAATCACTGAACAAGTTTTTGTATATCCAGGACTCGGGTGGTGGATATGGAACGCAATAGACACAAACGACTATCCAGTTCTGCAGGCAATATTCTTCTTAATAGCCCTATGCGTCATCATCGCCAACTTCTTCGCAGACCTAGCCTACGGAATCATAGACCCACGAATAAAATATGGGTGAGACAACTTGAGCAGTACCAGAGGCAGAATATTATTCGAGATCAAAAGACTCAGAGATTTCCTAAAGATTTTCAGACGAAACAAGAGAGGAATGCTGGGGCTGGCGATCATAATCCTCTTTATCGTAGTTGCATTAGGCGCCTCTGTACTTACGCCCTATGACCCCACAAGCATTTACGTTTCCCCAAAAATGGCATACCGTTTATCCAAGCCCTTCTGGTACAAATATCTGTTTCCCAATGAAAACATAAGCGAGAATATCGACCCTATACCCGATCCCTACTTTAAATCAGCGGCTTCAATCGAAAAACTAGAATTCACTACAACTTTAACTAGCCAAGGTTCTATTCACCCAAACTTTGTCCCTGATATAGGATATCCACAAGGATCTGGACCAGGTTGTTTAGCCATCGTGTTTCAGCGGGATGCGAATAAGACTCTTTATGGAGAAGTTAAAGCCAACCTGACCAAAGTGTTTAACTACCCTTATTCTTTTCCACCCTTGCAATTCCAAGGACAAGCAGCCTTGTTAGTTGATAACCCTCAGAACATATCCATTAAAATCAACCTAGTGCTCGAGAGAGTTGGAAGTCAAAGAAGAATCACATGGAGCAACGAAAACTTCAGGAGTGGCACAGCAGGATGGATTCTCCCATATCCTTCCATAGATTCTGATACCTATTCCACCCGGAAATGGTTAGGTGACACCCTTGGTTTGGAGTGGTTCAAAAATCCCACAAAAGCAATGTTCTCGGAGTCAGCGGACTACAAATACGGCGTTGAAATCACTTTTGACGACACCCGTCAAGGGGAAAACGTTGAATTAACCATTTACATTGACGACCTTTCTCTACGGCTTTTTGGCAACTCCTTCGGCATTCTCGGAACCGATCAATATGGTCGTGATATTTTTACGCAGTTGATTTATGGAGCAAGAATCTCGCTGTTAATCGGCTTGCTCACTGCTTCCTTCTCAACAATTCTTGGATTAGCCATCGGATTAACCGCAGGATATGTTGGCGGGTATGTGGATCAAATTTTGATGAGATTCACGGATATGCTCCTTGTGATACCTGACACTCCATTATACATAGTTCTAATGGCAGTTTTGAGTCCAAGCATATGGAACCTTGTAATATTAATCACTCTGATCGGTTGGACAGGTTTTGCTAGGATTGCGAGATCACAGGCGCTCAGCCTTAAGGAGAGACCATTCGTCGAAGCAGCTAAGGCAATTGGAGGCGGCAGATTTCACGTTATAATTAGACATATTCTCCCAAACGTGATGTCTCTAGTCTACGTTTCATTAGCAACAGCGGTTCCTTCCGCCATAATAGCAGAAGCTTGGCTAAGCTGGCTCGGGCTTTACGACCCTACTACTATGACATGGGGCAGAATGCTTCACGATGTTCAAGGGGAATCCAGCGGCATCTACATGTGGTGGTGGGTAATTCCCCCAGGTTTATGCATAGCCGCCATCTCGCTTTCTTTCATCCTGATTGGATATGCCTTAGATGAAATCCTAAACCCGAAGCTTAGAGAGAGACGCTAACTTCAGAGCATGAGGAAAAGCAAATGACCTTAACTGGCAAGAGCAATTCGAATACCACGGTTTTAGATGTCCACAACTTACAGACGTACTACTATACTCTGAGAGGACCAGTAAAAGCCGTAGACAACGTTAGTTTTCAAGTAAAAAAGGGAGAGGCACTCGGATTAGCAGGAGAGTCAGGCTGCGGCAAAACCACAGTCGCCTTATCTATTTTAAGAATCCTCCCAAGAGGCGGAAAAATAGAGGGGGGAAAGATAAAGTTTAAAGAAAAGGATCTCGCCAAGCTCAAAGAGAAAGATATGAGGCAGGTAAGGTGGAAAAAAATATCCATAGTTTTTCAGGGAGCCATGAACGCCCTCAATCCCCTCTTCAGAGTGGGCGACCAGATTGCTGAAGCGATTTTGACCAACGAACGCGGAGTAAAGAAGAAGGAAGCCTATGAAAGAGCTAACAAGATGTTGGAACTCGTTGGTATTCAACCCTCCAGAGGTAAGGACTACCCTCACGAGTTCAGCGGTGGAATGAGACAGCGTGCCCTCATCGCTATGGCTCTGGCTTGCAATCCAGAACTCTTAATTGCGGATGAGCCTGGGACTGCCCTAGACGTCATCGTTCAGGCGCAGGTGCTTAAACTTATGAGTGAATTAAAGGGTAAGCTCAACTTATCTATGATACTGATAACGCACGATTTATCGATCATAGCTGAACTGTGTGAAAAAACCGCCATCATGTACGCTGGAAAAATCGTGGAGCAAGGAGAAATCGAGTCTATATTCAAAAAACCTCTGCATCCCTATACGCAGGGTCTGATGAGTGCCTTTCCAAGCATTAAAGCCTCCAAGAGACGCATGACTTCTATCCCAGGCAGTCCACCAGATCTGTTGGATCCGCCTAGTGGTTGTAGATTCCACCCTAGATGTCCATACATCATGGGAATCTGCAAAGAGAAGGAGCCAGCCCCCATAAAAGTAGCAGGAGAAGAACACTACGTGGCATGTCATCTCGTCAAAAAAGCGTAGGAAGAAAGAATACAATGGCTGAAAGCAGCGTGATTGAAGCCACAGACCTAAAAAAGTATTTTCCGCTAAGCAGAGGATTTGTTGAAACCCTACTTTCACGGGAACAATCTTTTGTGCGTGCGGTTGACGGCATCAGCTTCAAGATAAGGGCAGGCGAGGTTTTTGGTTTGGTGGGAGAAAGCGGAAGCGGAAAAACCACAACGGGAAGGCTGCTTCTAAAACTGATTGAGCCAACCACTGGAAGTGTACGCTTTAAGGGCGAGGATTTAAGGAAGCTTACAGCTAAGGAATTGAAATCACTCCGACGTAGGATGCAGATAATATTCCAAGATCCGTATGAATCTCTAAACCCTCGGATGACTGTCAGAGACATTTTGGCAGAGCCCTTAACCGTTCAAAAACTGGCGACTGGTGAGGTTGAGATAAACGAGAAAGTACGACAAATCCTAGAAGCTGTGGAATTGACACCTCCCGATGAATTCCTTCTAAGGTATCCTCACGAACTAAGTGGAGGGCAGCGACAGAGAGTTGCGGTGGCCCGAGCTTTCATTCTTAATCCCGAATTTGTGGTGGCTGATGAACCCGTATCTATGCTGGACGTTTCAATCAGGGCAGAGATCTTGAACTTGATGCTCGATCTGGTGGGAAAATTCAACGTTTCATTCTTGTACATAACCCATGATTTGGCACTCTCTAGACATATGTGCGACCGAATCGCCGTCATGTACCTAGGCAAGATAGTCGAAATGGGCCCCGTAGAAAACATTGTTTATGAACCCGTACATCCGTATACCAACGCTTTGATCGACGCAGTTCCAACACCTGACCCCACAATGAAACGCACCAGAGGGGTAATCACGGGGGAAATTCCAAGTCCTGTTAATCCACCAGCGGGCTGCAGGTTCCACACGAGATGCCCTGTCGCAATGGAAATCTGTCACACAAAGGAACCCGCGTTTATCAATGTGAAAGGTGAACACTCCGTAGCGTGCCACAAATACGAGTGAGATAATAAGGGACTTCTCGAGCGATTCTGGATTCAATTGTAAAAGAAAAGTTTCTAACGCTTTTTTGCTGAGCCAGTCAATTGGGCTACCTTGTCTTCCACAAAGACCCAGAATTCTCTCTCTAATTTTTCTAGAGCCTCTTTCAACCTTAAACCTCGGATGGCAAGATGTCCCCCGCCAAAGATTTTCGTCAGCAAGCCCAACTGAATAGATCGACCTGCGAGTTCACTTGCCTTAAGCTCTATCATGAAATCGTTAGAGTCTCCAACGATCTTTACCATCATTGCTCTCCTCATGTTGATGGCCCGCTGCGGAGTCCACAAAATTGCGCGTTCTCCTTCGGATTCGGTTCTTTCCGTTGAGAAACCTCTGTCTCTGAAGAACCCCTCTTCAATGCATTCGCTCAGCTTATCCAAGTCAACGTTCTTTCCAGTCCATCGGGTTTGCATTTTCAAGCCTCATTATAGCTGAGACTCGAGAGAGGTCTCTTCAAGCCATGACTTAAATATCTTGCTTGCATTCCGCAATTGTAAAGGCTCGCGTAATTTCTAACTTTGAAAGCAACCAACCTCTGAACGGATGAACTCACTTTGACTGCAAGGGCTTCAGCCTAAGAATCTGTCGCGCTTCGTCGGGTGAAGCTATCTCGCGTTGCAGTTGCTCAACGAGAAGCCGGGCTCTGGTCACAAGTTCTTCGTTTCGAGCCAGTTTTCCTTTGGCATAGTATAAATTGTCCTCAAGTCCCACTCTAACGTGTCCTCCCATTAAAATGGCTAGAGTGGTCATGGGTAATTGCCACTTGGTCATGCCGGCGACAACAAAGGTGGCGTTGAGCGGAAGCTGGTTTCGCATGTGGATTAAATTCTCTGGCGATGCGGGGATGCCCCCGTCTACGCCCATTACCAGCTGGAAATGTGCTGGTTCTTTGACCAACCCTTGCTCGATGAGCTTGATTCCTTGGGAGATGAAGCCTACATCGAAGGCTTCAATCTCGGGCTTGATGTTTGTCTCAAGCATCTTTTGAGCGAGAAACGTTATCGTCTCCCACCTGTTGACGTAGACTACTGATGGTTTACGTCCAGCAAAGTTGAGCGAACCTGTCGTAAGGCTAGCCATTTCTGGTTTCGTTTTCAGCGGTTGAACCCGCTTCTCGTCAGACTTGCCCGCCACGCCGCTTGTTGACACCATGACGATGAGGTGCGAACGTTTTCGTATCTTGTCCACGGTTTCTTTGAACACAGTGTAATCCGATGTTGGGTTCTCATTCTCGTCACGGCAGTGAACATGTATAACAGAGGCGCCTTCTTGCTCGCATAAGTAAGCTGTTTCAGCAATCTCGTCCGGCGTAACAGGAACGTAAGGCGTGTCCTTCTTTCGAGGCACCGACCCAGTCGGCGCAACCGTAATGATCAGTTTCTCCAAGGGTCAATCACTTTCCAGAGTGAAACATAAACTCATGGCGTATAGATAAAAAAGTCAATGTAGGCTTTTCTTACTCTCTCTGACTACGATTCTTCGCTTCTTCATCAAATCCATGAATTTGTGGTAAAGCTTTTCGTCCATTCCGAGTTTTTCGGGTGGAATCACGCCTTTATCTTTTATGGCTTTCTGGAGCACAAGTTGGGCTATGACTGAGGTTGTGTAAGCTGTGGTCCTTGCCATGGCTGTGACTTTGCGTTTCTTGTCGTAGCGGTCCAGCATATTATATGTATACATGACTCTCTTACCATCTTTTAGTCCTCCAACTTCCACGCGCATGACGACAATGTCTGGAATTTCAGGCTTCTTCAACTTCCTTTCCAGCAATCTGGCGGCTATTTCTCTTGGAGCAACTTTGAGATTTTCAATTTGGATGGGAGTTTCATCGAAGAAACCGAGAGTCTTAAGCAGTTTGATCTTTTCGACGTGTCCCGGATACCGCAGAGATTTTTCCCACATGTCCTTTGCGCCTTTCATCGTATGAAGCAGTGTTCTAAGTCCATCAGTGTAGAAAGCCTCTAGCTTTCCCACGCCAGGGAACATTGTCTCTTCTAAGCCGCTCATAGCTTCGACTTGGATTACTTTGCCTTCCTTGACTATGTTTACTTTCCGGGAGTACATGTCTATGAGGTCTTTCACAGACCAAGTTATCACGTAACCTAGCGGCGACACGGGCTTTTCTGGTAAGCCTCCATTTAACATATGAACGCTCTCGACTTGGTCGAGCTTGCTGACTGCGCGGCCTACTATTACGCTGCCAAGTCCTGGGCTCATCCCACAGTCTGGGACAATACATACTTTAGCCTTCAAAGCCGCTTTGTCTAACGCCATAACGTCCTCAGACATGTAAGAAACATCGACCACATCAACCTTCGCTAAGATAGAAGCCTTGCACGCCTTGTATCCCATCTCTCCGGGTAAGGCTCCCACAGCCAAGTCGAATCTTTTTATGATGTTTACAAGTTCACGGGGATTAGACGCGTCGGTTTGGACCCAAGAAACATTGTCTAGACCTATTTTTGAAGCAGCTTCTTGTGCTCGGCTCTTATTCACGTCAGCCATGACGATTTCGGCAGAGGGCAAACTCTCTGCCAAGTCTTCAGCTGCCACAGACCCAATGTTGCCACAACCTAACACGATTATTTTCACGTCAAACCCTGGATTCATGTGGAGGGCATCACGCTTAAAACTTGTTCTTTCAATAGAGTTAGCCTTCGCTAGGACCAGAAACAGGTAGGGGCACAATAAATCCAAGGAGTTAGGTTTAATTCCAAACAGACATTCAATAATTGAGGCAACATGGCAATGTGGCGACTATTACATGAACAGAAAAGGTTCACAATTGGGAAGGTGAAAATCGGCGGACCGCATGGTGAAAACCCAACTGTGCTCATAGGGTCGATTTTCTACCACAAACAGAGAAGCCTAAACTTCAAAGAAGAAACAGGAGAATTCAACCACAACGAAGCTGAAAAGCTAATTAAGATTCAGGAAGAATTCTCCGAGAAGACAGGATTACCCTGCATGCTTGATGTTGTTTTGCCCTCTGAGAGATGGATAAGCTTAGTGATGGACTTCTTAACTTCAGTTACAGATGCACCTCTGCTTCTAGACGCTGCCTCAGCGCAAATCAGAGTTGCCGCATTAGATTATGCCAAACAAGCAGGAATCTTGGACACATGCGTCTACAATTCGCTCAACCCAGAATCAAAAACCATAGAATTTGGAAAAATCAAAGAGACCGGACTCAAGGCTGCTGTTTTGTTAGCGTACAACACCAAAAACATGACAGCCCTTGGTCGAGTTGAGGCTGTAAAGCAGCTTCTCCCCTTAGCTATTCAAAGCGGAATCGAAAAAATCCTCATAGATACATGTGTGCTAGACGTGCCAACCCTAGGTTCAGCGTTCAAAGCAATCTTCCTCCTCAAAAATGAATTGGGGCATCCCATAGGGTGTGGCGCCCACAACGCTATAGGAACATGGAAAGGACTAAAAATCAAGATGGGTCGGCAAGCAGTCAAACCGTGCACGGCTGTAGCCAATGCATTGACGATTGCGGCTGGAGCAGATTTCATGCTTTATGGACCAATAGAAGACGCGCCGTATGTGTTCCCAGCCGTGGCCATGGTCGACGCAGCCTTCGCTCAGCTTCTTGTTGAAAAGGGAAAGATACCCTCTCCGTCTCACCCAATTTTCAAGATTGCCTAGGCAATGAAGTGTAGACGACTTTGACTGGTTATTCCTTCACACCTAGGAGTTTCTTTGCAACCTTAACGGCTTCGATTGCATCTTCACCATAGCCATCTGCTCCTACTTCTTCAGCCCATTTGGCTGTGGCTGGAGCGCCTCCTACTAGAACCTTAACCTTTTCTCTTAACCCAGCCTTTTTTAAGGCTTCGATGACGTCGCGTTGAGCTGGAAGCGTTGTGGTCAAGAGAGCAGATAAAGCAACTATGTCTGCAGTGGATTCCCTTGTTTTCTTCACAAACTCTTCGGTTGCAACATCTTTTCCCATGTCGTAAACCTCAAAACCAGCTGTGAAAAGCATCATGGCAACGATGTTTTTGCCAATGTCGTGGATGTCGCCTGCCACCGTTCCGATTACAACCTTTCCAAGAGCTTCTCTCTTCTTGCCGCCCTTTTTTATCAGGGGCTCCAAAACCTCAACTGTAGCTCTCTTTGCAGCATCGCCCGCAACGACCAAGTGAACCAGAAATATCTCGCCATTCTCAAATTTCTTACCGATTTCTTTCAGTGCCTCCGTCAAAGCATTAACTACATCAGTGGGGTTATAGCCCTCATCGACCGATTTTTTCACGGTTTCGACAAATCTGTCGGCATCGAAGGTTAGAAGTTGGTCTTTGAGGGTTGAGGCAAGTGTGCTCATCTTAACACCTTGAAGGGCGTTTTATTCTCTCTACGATTGGTTTCAACGATTATAAACCCTGTGCTTTGGGGGCAGGTATCCTGTTCTTTAATTCATATATGTCTGCGTGACTGCAAAGTAGTAGATACAACACAGATATAGGGGATTTGTGAAAATTGTGGCTGAAATTTTTGAGCCAAGACCAACTTGAGGAGATTCATTCGGCTAGTCTAAAAATCTTAGAAGAAGTTGGCGTCTTAATTCATGAGCATGATTTTCTGAAGTTTCTGGCGGATGCTGGAGCAATAGTTGACTTTGATGGCAAGAGGGCTAAAATGCCGTCTAGTTTGGTGGAGGAGTCTATCAAAAAGGCACCTAGGCATGTAACGTTTTACGCAAGAGATTCAGATCATAATGTGGAATTTGAAGAAGGAAAAATCTATACACATCCTCTGGGTGGAGCAGCCAACGTAATTGACCTTGATTCTGGAACAGTGCGACCTTCAACTCGAAAAGACGTTGAAAACCTAACCAGACTAGTGGACGCGCTTCCTAGCATTCACACAACCACCATGATTGCTTACCCAAACGATGTTCCTGAACGTTTAAGAGACATCTACGCGGTAGAAGCCATACTTCGGAACACTGGGAAAAATTTCGACGCCACGCCTTACACTGATGAAAGCTTCCCGTTCATCATTAAAATGATTGAAGCCGTAACGGGAGAAGAGGAGTTAAGAAAAAAACCAATAATAACCGTCAGCGTCTCACCTACAAGTCCACTGCAATTCTCGAGCGATGTCACAAAAATAATGGCTAGGGCAACCAAACACCGTATACCGATAGCCTTACTGCCCTGCCCTCTGGCTGGAGCAACCAGTCCAGTTACTCTGGCGGGAACACTGGTTCAGCAAAACGCAGAGATGCTGGCTGGACTGGCAACAGTGCAGCTTCTAAATCCAGGCAATCCAGTTCAGTATTCTCCTCGTTGCATACCTTTAGACATGTCGACGGGTCAAGCCTGCGCTGGGATTGAGAGCGCCATAATGTCAGTGGGCTGCGTTCAGCTTGCCAAACATTATGGTTTGCCATCCGATGTGTATGGACTTGACACCGATTCCAAAGTCTTGGATGAGCAGGTTGCCATTGAGAGGGCTATGAGCGGTCTCTTGCCAGCCTTGGCTGGAGCCAACGAATTGTCAGGCGCAGGATGCATTGAAAGCGGCATAACCGTGAGTTATGAACAATTGGTTATCGACGACGAAATCTTTGGTATGATATTCAGGGCTGTTAGGGGAATAGACTTTGATGAAGAGAAACTTGCAGTAGAAGTCATCGTGAAGGTTGCACAAGAATCTTCTAATTTTCTCCAACAAAAACACACTCTTAAACACTTTCAAAGCGAATACTTCATGCCCAGACTTCTTAATAGGACTGCCCGAGCCCGTTGGGAAAAAATGGGTGCCAGAAGCATAGTGGAAGTTGCCCGAGAGAAAGCCAAGAAAATATTAGGCGAGCATCAACCTCTACAACTAGGTGAAGAGACAAAGAAAAAACTGGAAGAAATATTGAAGGCGGCAACCCAAATCTTGGGGTCTTAAAACATGTTTTTGATAGACTGAAACCTGTTTAAGTCTCTATGAGGGAAGTACATCGCTGAAGCAAATTCGGTTTGAAAATCGGGTTCGGCAGCCAGCTCCATGTAATCTGTTTTTCGACTGATAGAAGTAGCTACGTCTCGAAGCTTCTTAGAGACCAGTGCCATTCTCGCTCCTATTCCAGCCGCGTTTCCCACAAAGTTTATCGATTCTGTCGGGATGTCGGGCAGCATGCCTATCAGCTTGGCGTTTAGAGGGTTTATGTAGTTTCCAAAGGCTCCAGCTAAATAGAGTTTTTTAATGGCGCTGGGTCTAATGCCCTTTCTCTTCATCAGAATGTGGCACCCAGTGTAAATTGCAGCCTTAGCCAACTGCACCTCTTGGACATCTTTCTGTGAGACCACGATGTCACGCCTTGCCCCTTCCTTCTTAGACACAAGGACAAAGACTTCTTCTCCGTTAATTTTTCTCAGCCTAGGCGAAAGAGAAGAGTCATTGAACTTTCCATTTTTATCAATAACTCGACATTTTAGCAAATTGGCAACAGCGTCAATTATGGCTGAGCCGCACAAACCTACGGGTTTTGCGTCTCCTATTGTTTGATAGTGCACTTCGTAACTTTTTGGGGCTATGTCAAGTTTCTCAATGGCGCCAACTACAGCCTTCATCCCACATCGGATATGAGCACCTTCAAAGGCTGGACCAGACGCACAAGAACAAGCCATCAGCCCATGCTTATCACCTATTATGACCTCAGTGTTAGTGCCTATGTCCAAAACCATTGAAAGCGCCTTAGATTCGTAAATCCTTGTGGAAATGATGTCCGCTACAGCGTCTCCGCCCACGAACCCTGCGATTAGGGGAAATACGTAGACATTTGCGTGGCAGTTCACTTTTAACCTCAAGTTTCTCGCTTTTTCATTGATCGAATGGCTTACGGCTGGAACATAAGGTGACAAACCCAAGTGTTTAGGCGATATTCCAAGGAAAATGTGATGCATGGCTGTGTTGCCCACCAAGGTCATTTCATAAACGCTTTGGGGGGTCAACGCGGATTTTTTGCATGCCTGAGAAATTAGGGTGTTAAGACAGTTGACTGCGAGTTTTTGCAGTTCATGAAGTGAGGCATCAGATTTTGAGGAGTATGAAATCCTGGAGATTATGTCTTCTCCATGCATTATTTGTGGATTTTCCATAGATTCTGTGGCAACCAGTTCTCCATTGATCAGATTGGATAAATAAGCGATTATTTTTGAGGTTCCGATGTCAACGGCGATTCCATAGGCTTCCTCAGATGTGTCTCCTTTGTCTACGGAAATGATTTCTCTTTCATCCCAGATTGTGACTGTTACCCTCCAGTTTGAGTCGCGGAGGACCGTGGGCAATTTTCTCAACAGTTGATGGTCAATGTCAACTGCTTTGATCCCATAGATTTCCCTCAAGGCATCTTGAAGTCGCTGAACATCCGACCTAAAGTCTTGTAGAGAGGGCTTTGGAATTCTTATGAACACTTTACGAATCGCAGGCTCAACCGTGACTGGTCTCTCTGTTCCTTCTATGAGAAGTTTACGAGCTACTTGGCGGCTCTCTTCTGGAATGTAAACAACAGCGTCACCTACAACTGAGCATGCGCAGGCAAGTCGATGCCCAGACTTCAGTTCAGACCTAGACAACCGTTCTCTTTCAGCCTCAGTGACTTGGCCAACTTTTGAAGGGTCTTTGATGATTATTCTGCATTTGCCACAGACTTCTCGTCCGCCGCATTCTGACCTTATGTTTAGACCCACTTTTCTCAGGGCGTCGAGGATTTTCATGCCTTTCTTGAACTCAGATTTTATTCCCTCAGGCTCAAACGTGAGAATTATCGACTCGTATGCTTTGAGTTTCATGCAGTTCGTGTCTCGCGTCTGAGGATTTTCGCCATGAACGAATCCAATTTTCTCTCTTTGTCCCGAGGCAATGGCTTGGGGTGATGCTCGGTGAGTATTTTGTCCACACACTCCTTGGCTCTTCTCAAGGTGTCTTTGGCTCCTGTGCTTTCCCACTTGGGCTTGCTAATCTTGTCGATGACAGACGTGGAAAGGTACTCCTCGGTTTGGAACCACTTGAGAGTGTGTTTCTCGGAAAGAAAGTGTCCTCCAGGACCCACTTTCTTCATCAGGTCAAATGCCAAGGTTTCATCATTGATAATTATGTCTTTCATCATCCTTAAGGCCATGCCGCAGGTTTCGTTGTCAATAACCAGTTTTTCAAAGCTCTGGCAGTTCTCAAAGCCGAGCATTCCTAGACCCGTGATGCAATTGATGCCTGCTAAAGCTCCTATAATCAGGCCTGTTGCTGATTCGAGTCCGGTCTGCGCGTCAATTATTTTTGTTTCGCTGATACCCAAGTAGGCGCCTGAGGGAATACGGTAAGTCCTAGCTATCTGGACATATGCCGTGCATAACATGGCTACCTCAATGTTGCCAACACACCCAGTTCCATACCGCATATCCATCAGTGAAGGTGAACCACTGTATAAGATTGGCACGCTTGCGTTCACAAGTTGCGACATCACGAGCCCGGAGAGAAACTCTGCGTTGTGCTGCACCAATAGCCCAGCCAACGTGGCAGGCGCCGTTGAACCCAGCTGAGGTGCAGGTATTATTTCAATTGGTATGTTAAACTTGGCAGAGTCCATAAGGTTTTGAGATGTCATCTTGCTCCATTTCAAGGGCGGTGATGGACACACGTCCATCAGCAGACACGGTCTTTTTCTAAGAGCATCCTCTTCACACACTACTATTTCTAGCATGTGTTTCATGTCGTAGAGACCCTCGATTGTGAAGGCGCCGGCGATGATGGGTTTCACCAGTTCTTGAGTATCAGGTAAAAACGAAATCTGTCTACAATCGAGTCGGGCACGTCGCTAACGCTCATGGCGGTGCTCTGAGCGTGCATGTGCTCCAGATAGTCCGTCAACCTTACAAAGTCGGCGAAGTCTTTGGAAGTGGGACGCCTCATGTTCATGGTTTCTCTATCTAACATGTACAAAGCGGTTGAGCCGGGATTGAAGTAAACGTGTTTGCCCGCAAAGACCAAATTGTGTTTGCCGTCAAATCCGTGCAGTTTGACCTCTGAAGGAACCTTTTTTAAGGCTTCTTTAACAAGCTCCTCTGAGATGTAAACCCTTTTCTTCTCGAAATCTACGTTGGCTCCCGCTTTTGCAAATAGTTTCACTGCATTTTCGTTTTCTATTTCAACTCCTATTTCCTCAAGCACTTTGATTGAGGCTGCGTGAATGGCCTGAACTTCATCATTTGAGAGCAGCTCGAGGAATTTTTTGACCACTTGGTTTTTCACCTCTCTAGAGTAAGTCTAGTTTTCATAGGTTTGCGTTCTTGTTGAATTTGATGTCGCAGAACCTTTCCTGGAAAGATGCCCTTGTGTTGGTTTTTCTCGACCACGATTTCTCCGTTTACCAAGACGTATTCTATGCCCTCTGGATACTTGTGGGGGAAATGGGGCAAAGGAAAATGATAGGGGTATCGACTTGTAGCTTTGTCCTTGACTGTATCTGGGTCTAAAATAACAATGTCTGCCCACATTCCCTCTCTCAGTAAGCCACGGTCTCTCAACCCCAATTTTTGAGCGGGAAATGATGTCATCTTCCTAATTGCTTCCTGCAGCGTTAAAACCTTCTCCTCTCTAACGTATCTTTGTAAGATGTAAGGATACTCACCGTAGCTGCATGGGGAATGACCATCGATTTTTCCCAGAACGCCGTAGGGAGCAAGCGCGGAGCCGTCGCTGCACACCATCATTAATGGATGCCTCAAAACGGTGCAGATGTCTTCCTCTTCAATGTAGTTAAAGAGACCACTCACATCACCCTTCTCTTCAATTATCAAGTCAAAGTAGGCGTCAAAAGGATCCATGCCCCTCATTTTAGCAATCTCCTTAAGGCTTTTCCCTATCAAGTCCCTGTTTTTCTTGCAGTGAAAAAGGTAGATCCGATCCCAACGACCGTGCTTTACTAATCCGCTGTACCCTGGCCCTGGAAACTTGTCTTCAATTATATCCCACTTAATCTTCTCTCGAGTTGCAGGGTCTTTTAATCTAGAGATTATTTTTCTGTTTCCGCCCGTTTGAGCCCACTGAGGAAGCACCTGGCTCAGCGTGGGATTGAAGTCTGTGTGTGCGTCATTGTCGAATGTGACATTGACTCCTCGTCCCCTAGCCTTCTCATAAATTTCAGCCATTTCTTTGAACCTTCCGTGACCCCCATACTTGGGGCAGTTGTGCGACACCTGCACTGGCACGCCTGCTTTTTCACCTATTTCAATTGCCTCCTTCAAGGCTTCAACTATTGTTTCTCTTTCACCCCGCGTGTGCGAAGCGTAAAGACCGCCGTAATCTGCCACCACTCTGCAGAGTTCAATCAACTCATGGGTTTTTGCGTAACAGCCCGGCAAGTATACCAGTCCGCTGGAGAGTCCAAAGGCCCCGTCTTTCATGGACTGGGCAACCAGGGTTTTCATCTCTTTCATCTCTTTGTCTGTAGGCGACCTGTTTTCTACCCTCATGACCGAGGTTCTCACCGTTCCATGTCCCACGAATGAAGCAACGTTCAGCGACACTCCCTGCTCCTCTAACCGATTAAGATAATCGTCTAAAGAATACCAGTTCCATTTCACTGCTTTGGATTCAGGTGCCCACTCATCCTTTAGGAAGTTCAAGGTTTCTTCCCTTACGGGCGCTGCACTCGAACCACAGTTGCCGATGATTTCGGTTGTCACGCCTTGTCTGACCTTGCTTTCAGCTCGAGGATTAATCAGAAGTGCAAGATCCGAGTGCGTATGGATGTCTATGAAACCCGGAGTGACCACCAGCCCACGGGCGTTTATGATCGTATCTGCCTTGACGTTTCTCAATGTGCCAATCTGCGTTATTTTTCCCTTGGAAACGCCAACATCTGCTTTAAACCATGGGTTTCCTGTGCCGTCGATGAGAACTCCGTTCTTGATAAGAGCCTCCAAAACCAAAAGAATTCCCTCGTTTGCTATCAATTGCACATTCTTTAAAGATTTTTCTTACGAGCACACTTAAGAAAGGTTTTAAGGTTTTTGCAACAATTCGTAGAACGATTAAACATGGTCAGATTTGAAAAGGTTGGTAAACATATCGACAGCCACTTGAACGAACACGTCAGGAGAATGCAGGAGTTTCTGCGTCAACCAAGCGTTTCAGCAGAAAACTTCGGCGTCAGAGATTGCGCTGAACTCTTAAAAAGTTACTTTGTTGACCTGGGTTGCAAAGACGCTAGACTTATAGAGACTGAAGGCTTTCCCGTAGTCTACGGCGAATACGACGCTCACGCCGAAAAGACTCTACTAATTTACATGATGTATGACACTCAACCATTCGTAGGCGAGGAATGGACAAGCCCGCCTCTAGAAGCCAGACTTGTTGACATTAAACCGTTTGGAAAATGCGTCATTGCCAGAGGCGCCATAAACACCAAGGGACCCCTAATAGCCTTTCTCAACTCATTAGAATCCATCTTAGCCGTCGGGAAGGAAATCCCTGTGAACCTGAAGTTTATGGCTCAAGGAGACGAAGAACTTGAGAGCACTCACTTCGCCAAATTCGTGGAAGAACACAAGGAAATGCTGGGCAGAGCAGACGCTCTCTTTGGACCAGACGCAAGTCAAGACGAAAAGGGGAAAGTGCTCATGAACTTGGGATGGAAAGGCATCGAATACATCGAACTCGAATGCAGCGGCAAATCTTGGGGAAAAGGCCCAACAGAATTTGATATACACAGCAGCGACAAGTCTTGGGTGGACAGTCCAGCATGGCGAATGATTCATGCCTTGGCAACAATGACTTCAGAAGACGGAAACAAGATCCTCATCGACGACTGGTATAACAACGTTAAACCACCAACCAAGGAAGATCTTGAACTCATTGATAAGCTAGTTAAAACAATGGATGAAGAAACAATAAAACACGAAATGAAAGTAAACAAATTCATAAACGACCTGCACGGAAAAGAACTCATTCTACAATATCTTTATTCCACAACACTAAACATCGACGGAATCTGGGGTGGATACATTGGTCCAGGGTCGAAAACCGTGCTTCCTCACAAGGTCACTGCAAAAATGGATGCGCGACTCGTCCCAGATCAAAGTTCAAAAGAAGTTATCGCAAACATCCGCAAACATCTCGACAAGCATGGCTATGCTGACATTACAATTAAATCTCTAGACCCTTACGAGTGGTCAAAGACAAGCGTAAACGAACCAATCGTTCAGGCTACAATCCAAGCGTACCGAAAGTTGGGATACGAACCCGAAATCTGGCCAAGCAGCGCTTCAAGCGTCCCCTATCACCTGTTCAATCGTGGTCCCTTGTACCTTCCTTTTTGTGATGGGGGACTCGGACACGGCGAAAGAGCCCATGCACCAGACGAATTTCTTGTAATCGAGGGAAACGAGAAAGTCGCAGGACTCGCAGGCTGCGAGAAATCCTTTGTCGCTATACTTGACACCTATGCAAGCTACAAGTAACGAGAAAACTTAAGCAGAGAAATAGCGAAACAAAGCTTCAGCGTGTCATCATAGCCTTCGCCGCATTTTCAACCGCCTCAAAGGTTGTTTGCCGATCGGATTTTGTGTGAGCCAACGAAGTGTAGTAGGTGCGACCCGGTCTAACATAAACTCCGTTGTTGATCAGTTCCAAGTCGAAGCTCATTCGCTTTTTTGAGTCTGCCCTTGCGATGTCTCGGTAGTCTTTCACGTGTTCAGAAGAGAAGAGACACTGGAACATGGAAGCTAAACCTATCACTTGTGCCTCGATGTTGTTGTCTTCGAATGCATCTTTCATGCATCTCTTAACTTCCTCTGCGACCCAGTTTATGTGGTCATAGGTTCCAGGTTTTTTCAGGACTTCTATCGTTGCTAAGCCAGCGGCTAGCACGGTTGGGCATCCATTAAAAGTTCCACTGTGAAAGACTCGGTCGAAAGGAAGCTTAGCTCCTACAGGAGACGTTAGTTCCATCATTTCAGACTTGCCAGCGAAGACTCCGATGGGTAGACCGCCTCCAACGATTTTTCCAAGGGCAACCATATCTGGAATGACCCCAAAACGTTCTTGTGCTCCGCCCAGTCCAAGCCTAAAGCCAGTCATGATTTCATCAAATATCAAAATTATGCTATTCTCTTCAGTCACAGTTCTTAAAGTCTTCAGAAAATCTCTGGTCGGTGGCAGAAAGCCTCGTGCGACGGGTTCAACAATCACTGCGGCTAACTCGTTCTTGTTTTTTTCAATTAATTTTTCAACTGTTGCAGCATCGTTGAAGGGCAAGACTATGGTGTTTTCAAGAATGAAATTTGGTAAACCAGCAGAATTAGAGACGGAAATTGGCGAATGACTTGGACCGGCTAAGTCAAGTGGAGGGGATACGCTGACGGCTACGTAGTCGTGTGCTCCGTGATAATGTCCCTCAAACTTGGCTATTTTGACTCTTTTAGTGTAAGCTCTTGCCACTCTTATTGCATGAAGAGTTGCCTCCAACCCAGAGTTCACAAACCTAACCATTTCTGCACACGGAACTAAACGTTTCATTTCACTAGCCATTTTTATTTCAAGTTCATGAGGGGTACCGAAAATGGTGGTGCCGTCTTCACTGAGTTGTTTTTTAACTGCTTCAACAACCACCGGGTGTCCGTGTCCGAGAATCAAGGGACCAAGACACAGACAGTAGTCCACGTATTCATTGTCGTCTACATCGTAAATTTTTGCCCCTTTAGCCTTTCTCATGAAAATCGGGTAGGGTTCAAAATACTTAATGTTGGCTGTTATGCCCCCGGGCTGGATTTTGCATGCTTGTTTCCAGAGTCTAGCGGACCTACTTGTTTTTTTAAGGTAATTGGTTTTGGAGTCGTTCAAAAACGAGCGACCTCATTTGCATAAACTTGTTTGGAATACACCTTGTTTAACGGTTGGGGTACATTATATTTTCTTTTTCACTCGCTACGAATGGGAATGAGGCTTTAGGATGAAAGCCCACGGAGACAAGGAATAGGTCAACTAGGCAAGGTAGGCTAGTGTGTGGTTCCTTTGAAAAGTGTTAGCAGAAAAACTAGGTTTTCAGTTGCTTGTATGGCATGTGGCAGATTGGCTGGCATGTAAAACCAAGCGTTGGGTTTTGCCTCATACTTTTTGTTGGCTAGTGTCACCTCTCCTTTGCCCTGCAACACGTGTATTATGGCTGGGTAGCTTGAGGTGTGACTGGAAAGCGCTTGACCAGCTGACATGCAGAAGAGGCTTACCTCCTTGCCCTTTGCCTTTAAAACGGTTTTGCTGACGATGCCGTCTCTTGCAAACTCAATCATGTCTTCAAGAGCAGCATGAACACCCTGTGCGGTGTCGCTTTTCAAACCTGACACACTCCACTGTTCTTGGTTACTTAATTCTTAGCTGATAATATTTAACTGTTCAATTCATTAACAACTTATGGGGCGCTTTGTCTCTTTGAGTACCGAAATAATGCCTGCAACCACTTATGTGGAGTCTTTGAGGCAGAAGTACAAGGGTTTCGATTTCCCAGCCTACAAGCTTAGAGAATGGTTCTCAACGGTTCATCTAGTCTTCTTCGACTGCAAGCTTGAGGAGAACAAAACCACCTGCCTAGAACAGTTGCTTAAGCGAACTAACCTTGAAGCCTTCACAATATTTTTTGTAGTCAAGGAACAGAGCGGTGCACACAAATTTATGGACGCCAGCTTTCGAAACCTGGGCACAGAGACGCTGGAGCGCTTCATCAACCGTTATCATCAACAGTTGGAATCCATGACTAAACTGAGTATCCAAACAATAGGCTTAGAGTACCTAGAATGTATAGGTCACAGCTACCAAGAACCAACCGAACAAACTTAACTAGTTTACTAATAATGGCAGGTTAGAGCGCGTCTAAACTCCCTTTCCATTCCTTCCTTAGAACGAACTCCAGAAGTTGCTCAACAGCCTTCCGAAACGCATCACAAACCTGAGAAACAAAAATCTTCACGTAAAGACAACAGTTGCTACTCTTTTCCCAGCACTCCTTACAACAAATCTCGCATGATCATTCCAGTTGGTTTAGAAACACCCATACCCCTTTCGTCCTCTGCATTCACCCTTCAATAGCGCACACTAACAATGCAAATACATTCTGTATCTCAACCCGCCCGCACCCCCTTTCAAATGACAGACTTCACATTTGGAGCCTAGTAGGATCCAAATAGAGGGGCTAGGTCAGCTGTGCGCACACACAAACACAAAAAATGAATTCAAGACATTTCTCTACGTTTCAACAGCTCCACTCTTCTCTTGCCCTTCGTCAAAGAAGAAACGTAAACCTTGCCCTCAACCTCCATCCTCATCAACGTTTGATTCAACACCCCAAACCCCAGATCCTCATGCATCTCCTTCAAAAGATCAAGAAGCTCAGCATCAGTCATCGGACCCTTCTTCTCCAACACTTCAATAATAGTCAAGTCAAGAGGACGAGACTTCCAAGTCTTCACAGCCATATAATCACGCTCTCATAACGCCTATGCCACAGGTGTCGTCGGCTTCTGCACACGCCTAACCTGCTTCATGAAACCCTTATACCAAGTCTCCATTTCAGGCGAGATGCTTGGTCCAATCTTCTCCATAGCCTTCTGAAAATCGCTCAACGCCACCTCTTTAGACTTCACATCCTTACGCAACGCATACATCGCAGCCTCACGACAAAGCGCCTCAATATCCGCACCCGAATAACTCTTCGTACCCCTAGCCAACTCAGCAATGTCCACGTCCTTAGTCAAAGGCATACCCTTCGTATACAGCTTGAAGATGTCAAGTCGCGCTTTTTCATCAGGCTCTGGAACATAAATCAAACGATCGAATCTGCCCGGTCTCAAAACAGCTGGGTCAACTATGTCAGGTCTATTCGAGGCAGCAATGATAACAACATCTTCTAGGGTCATGATTCCATCCATCTCTGTGAGAAGCTGACTAATCACCCGTTCGCTAACACCACTGTCAGCATAACCCATTCCACGTCTAGGCACCAACGAATCAAACTCATCAAAGAATATGACAGCAGGAGCAGCCATGCGAGCCTTTCTAAACACTTCGCGAATGGCTTTTTCAGACTCACCTACCCATTTAGAAAACACTTCCGGACCCTTAATAGTTATGAAATTGGCTTCGCTCTCTGTGGCCACAGCCCTAGCTAAAAGCGTCTTTCCGCAGCCAGGCGGTCCGAACAGAAGAATGCCTTTCGGCGCACGGATTCCCATTCTACTGAAAACCTCAGGATTTTTGATAGGCCACTCCACAGCTTCTCTCAATTCTTGCTTGACCTCTTCTAGACCGCCTATGTCAGCCCAATGAATAGTGGGCACCTCAATGTAAACCTCCCTCATGGCAGTGGGGGTAATCTCTTTGTAAGCGTTAACGAAGTCTTCCATGCGAATCTCCATCTTTTCTAAGACACTGGGTGGAATGCGCTCCTCTTCCAAGTTAATTTCAGGCAGGTACCGTCTCAACGCTTTCATGGCTGTTTCTCTAGCCAGCGATGCAAGGTCAGCGCCCGTGTAGCCGTGGGTCATGTCCCTCAACTTCTTGAGGTCCACATCCTGCGCCAACGGCATACCACGGGTGTGAATCTGCAATATCTCGTGTCGCCCCTGCTTGTCGGGGACGCCGATTTCAACTTCTCTGTCAAAGCGTCCGGGTCTGCGTAAAGCGGGGTCAAGGGCGCTAGGACGGTTGGTTGCGCCTATCACTATGACGTTTCCTCTTCCGGATAATCCATCCATTAGGGCGAGAAGCTGCGCCACTACTCGGCGTTCAACTTCGCCTGTGACCTCTTCTCGTTTAGGTGCTATGGCGTCCAATTCATCGATGAAGATAATACTGGGCGCGTTCTGTTGAGCTTGCTGAAAGATTTCCCGCAGTCTAGCCTCTGACTCGCCATAAAATTTGCTCATGATTTCTGGACCATTAATCGAAAAGAAGTTGGCTTCAGATTCGTTGGCTACTGCTCTTGCCAACAAGGTTTTGCCGCAACCTGGTGGACCGTGTAACAAAACACCTTTAGGAGGCTCAATTCCGAGTCTTTGAAAGATTTCTGGATGCCTCAGTGGAAGCTCCACCATTTCTCGGATGCGTTGAATTTCTTCCTGTAGTCCACCGATGTCTTCATATGTCGTGCGGGGCACTCCTTTGGCTTCGGGGGCTGGTTCGCTGAGTATTTGGAGGCTGGTTTGCGAGACGATGCGAACGATTCCGTGGGGTCGTGTTTTGGTGACTGTGAAGGGGATAGCGTGACCCAGCATCATTACCAGTGTTGTGTCGCCCTCAACGAATGTGCGGTCCATGAGTCGGTTTTTCACGAAGCTTGTGAAGTCTTCGTCAACGTTTAGTCTCATGTCTACTGGAGCTAATACGACGTTTAGGGCGTCTTTCACTTTTCCGGGTCTAACAATGACGTATTCGTTTATGGCTACGCCGGAGTTTTTGCGTGTGAAGCCGTCGATTCTGATTAAGTCGCGGTCTTGGTCTTCGGAGTAGGCTGGCCAGGCGATGGCGGAGGTCGTTCTTTTTCCTGCGATTTCGATGACGTCGCCTGCTGATAAGCCTAGTTTTTGCATGGTTTTTTGGTCTATGCGGGCTATTCCTCTTCCGACGTCGCGTTGGCGTGCGTCTCCTACTCTGAGTTGTGTTTCGCTCATGGGTGTTCTCTCTTTTTGGTTGGTGTTTTCATATGGGAGAGGTTGGTTCTATTATTTAAGTTTAGATTTTGGGGAGTCATCTGTTAGGGGTTTGTGTGGAAAAATTTTTTGTTTGGGTGAGGTTGGCAGCAGTTTGTGTTTTGGGTTTTGTTTGTTGTTTAGGCGCTATTTTGGGTTGTGTTTACGTTTGGTTTAGGGTGATTTCTAGCCACTTTCCATGTATCTCAGGGTGATTTAATGGGTATTTAAGGGTGGGTTCTTGGTTGTTGAGAGGGGTTTTGTTTTCTATGGAAAGTTTTGTTAATGTCGTCTATTGTATTAGTTTTGATGTTTGAGGTTAGAGTGGTTGTGACTCAAAAGGCTGATGTGGTTGTGGTTGGCGGTGGACCTTGTGGTTCGTTTTCCGCTTTGGCAGCCGCGAAATTAGGCGCCATAGTGGTTGTGTGTGAGGAACACGGCGAGATAGGTGTGCCCAGTCACTGCGCGGGTCACGTCAGCTTGAGGGGGTTAAGACGATTAGGACTGAATCTGCCTAGAGAGGTTGTTGAGAACGAGATAAAGGGAGCTGTCTTTTTTTCGCCTTTTGGCCGCGAGTTTAGGGTTGATTTTGCTTCTCCTGTTACTTGTGTCATTAACAGGGCGTTGTTTGACGGGTTTTTGGCGGGTTTGGCTAAAGATGCTGGAGTGAGATATAGGCTTAGAACAAGGGCAGACTCTTTTGTTTTTGACAAGGGTTTTGTATCTGGTGTTTTGGTTAAGGGAGAGGTTTTGAAATCCAGCGTGGTCATTGATTCTGAAGGTTGCTCGTCTGTTCTTTTGAAGAAGGCTGGTTTGCCAACTTTAGATAGGTCGATGGTTGTTCAAGGCGTGGAAGGAGAGGTAGACAAGGTTGAAAACGTGAACCATGACACGGTTGAAGTTTATTTTGGACAGAAGTATGCGCCAGGTTTGTTTGCATGGATAATTCCTCGACCCGACGGCTCGGCAAAGGTTGGGTTGGCAACGAAAACTGGTAACCCTAAAGCGTATCTACAAGGTTTTGTCGCTCACAATCCTAGAGCAAAAGAAAAACTGAGGCGTAGCAGGTTTGTCAATGTTTCATATCACCCAATTACTTTAGGAGGACCATCAGCCATAACCTACCACAATGGACTAATCATAGTAGGAGATGCCGCTTCTCAAGTCAAGCCAACAACGGGCGGAGGCGTTGTCATGGGTTTAACCTGCGCCAAAATTGCCGGCGAAACAGCCTACCAAGCCATATTGAATGATGATGTTTCTGAAAACTTTCTCTCTCGATATCAGCAGAGGTGGCAGAAGACTATAAGTTTCGACATGGCCGTCATGCGCCAGATAAGATTAATGCTTAACCGCTTGTCCGACGAAGAACTCGACAAACTAATTGGCTTGTGCTCTGAGTTGCATCTGGATGAGGCGCTTCAAAGGGTTAGGGACATTGATTTTCAAGGCAGAGCCCTTCTTCCCATTTTTAGGAGTCCAAACCTATGGATTGTAGCCTTCTATTTCTTTCTAGCCTCGATAATGTAATGAGACGACAGAGATTTGAGAAGTGGCAGATTTGTTAGTCGACGGTCGAGTGGCTGAGTTGCTTTTTGAAAGGTCTCCGCCAACGACTCTAAAACCCGCTTGAGCTAATGAAAAAGTGTATTCGCCCGTTCCACAACCTATGTCAAGAGCAACAGCGCTAGGTCTGTACTCGCTGGTGATGAGACTATTTACCAATCGGTGTCTCAACCTGTAACCAGCGGCTGTTCTCTCAAAATCGAATTCTAAAGCCTCTTTATCGAAACGCGCCATAATCTCAAGTTTCGTTTTTGTATCTTCCATGGAAGTTTCTGCCATACTAATCGCTTCATGTTAACGAATCAACCTTTAAATCCGTTTGCGGTAATAAGGTCGGCGAGAGCAGATTATGTCTGAGTTCAAATACAAACAAGTCATCATTGTGCGCAGTGACTTAGAGATGAGTCGAGGAAAAATTGCAGCCCAAGCTGGGCACGCGGCTGTTTCCACCGCTGAAGAAGCTAGGAAACATCATCCGAGATGGTGGAAGTCTTGGCTCACGGAGGGACAGTGCAAGATAGCCGTTAAGGTTGGAAGCGAAAAAGAGCTTCTAAAGTTGGAGAAAGAAGCAAAAGAGTTGGGACTGCCCTCAGCCTTGATTTCAGATCGAGGCTTAACTGAGCTTCCACCTGATACTGTTACTTGTTTAGGCATTGGTCCAGCTCCATCTGAAAAAGTCGACAGAATCACTGGAAAGCTGGCTCTTCTTTGAATGTTCCGAGGCTGGAGAGAGAGTTAGGCATAGAGGTATACGCAACCAAGTCGTCTGGAATCGGTGGCAGAATCCGCCGGTTTCCCCAAGACTTTGTTGTTGAAGAGATTTTGTTAGACGGGTCAAAGGCAACGGTTGAGCCAAAAGATGTTCCTCGCCTTAATGGTCGAGGGCGCTATTTAATGTGCGTTCTGGTTAAACGCAAATGGGACACGCTTCTAGCTGTCCAGAGCATTGCGCAGCAACTAGGGATAAGTCAAGAACGAATCCAGATAGCGGGTATAAAAGATGCAAACGCTCTAACAGCCCAACACATTACCCTAAGCAGAGCCATACCAGAACAAATCATGTCAGTCAAAATCAGGGACTTAGCACTCTATCCACTGCGTTTTTCCAACGAAAAAATGAATTCGAGAATGCTCTTTGGCAACCATTTTCGCGTAGTCATAAGAGAAATCGCACACTCTCTGGATAAAATTGAAGAACAAATTAGAAAGGTGCAGAATGAGTTAAAGAATCTGGACGGAGTGTCCAACTTCTTTGGACATCAACGCTTCGGAACCAGACGTGCAATCACCCATGTAGCAGGTAAACACATTGTGAAGGGTGAGTGGGAGAAAGCGGTGCTCAGCTTTCTGGCAAGACCAAGCGAATTTGAACATCCCGAGACTAGGCAGGCTAGACAGCAACTGTGGAAAACACGAGACTTTGTTGAAGCCTTTCGCAATTTTCCGTTTCAACTCTGGCACGAACGCGTGATGTTAAGCCATCTGTCTAAGCATCCCAGAGACTTTGTAGGTGCGTCTCGAAGGCTGCCAACAAAACTCTGTAAACTTTTTGTTCAATCTTATCAATCGTATTTATTCAACAAATTCCTAAGTCAGAGAATCCAGCACGGGCTGCCGCTCAAAAAGGCTCTGAAGGGAGAGTATAAACTCAAAATTGAGGATGAAGAATACGTGGCTCTTCCGCTTATAGGCTATAAGCAGTCTATCTCCATGGGTGAGCAGGGTAAAATCGAAAAACAAGTGTTAGAAGAAGAAAGGGTAGCGCCTCAAGATTTCAAAGTCCCTCTGATGCCAGAAATCAGCTCCTCTGGAGGACTGCGAACTGCTCTCACGCCGTTGATTGATTTAAACATAGAAAAACCGTCAAAAGATAACGCCGACCCCGAAAAGCTCATGTTTAGTTTAAGTTTTTCTTTAAGGAAAGGCTCCTACGCAACAACCATTTTGCGAGAATTCATGAAACCCAGAAACCCCATAAAGGCGGGTTTCTAAAAGCTTTTCAGCACATAACATTATCAAATAAACAACATTCTAAAAAAGTGGGTCAGGTGAAGCAACTTGAACATTCAAAAAGCGATAAGCTTTGTTGAAGCGAACGGCACTGCTCTTGAAAAGTATCGATTGCACTTTCTTTTAGGCAAGGAAAGGAACAATGAAATTCCGTTAAGCCACTTGGGGAACCTGCAAAACGAAGACGGAGGCTTCCCATACAACGATGAAAAAGGTGGAGTGAGCTGTGGCAACGCCACGAGCAACAATTTAAGTCTCATGATAGAGCTGGGGCTTGACAAGTCTGACGTTTGCAGAAAAACAGTAGAATACTTACTCAAGATTCACGAAGAAGACGGAAGCTGGAGCGAAAACCAAGCAATAAAGCAGTACAACCCACCCTTCTGGGACATGCCCAACGATCCAAAAACCACAATGTGGCTGACAGCACACATTACAAACTCTCTGATTCAACTCGGCTACAGAAACTCGTCGGCGGTGCAAAAGGCTGTGGGCTTTCTCCTTAAAAACCGTGACAACGAGGGGAAATTCACGGGTTTTCTGCATACCACATGGATAGCGATTGGAGTCTTTGGACAATTAGAAGGAGTCAACTCAGACATTGTAAAAACCGCTGTCAAAGTTATAGAACAGAATTTTGAAAAGCTTAAGGATGGAGCAGGCGATTTCGCATGGATTCTTGAATGCCTTCAAGTCGCAAGAATACAAATAGAGAATCCTCTTGTCAAAAGATGCGTTGAGGAATTAGTTAATTCGCAGCAAGGGAATGGCGCGTGGAAATCTGGGGATGGTGAACAATTCTCAGTTTCCATCACAATCAACGTGTTAAACGCATTAAAGAAATATGAAGTTTGGTAGATTCCGCTTAAGCTATGGTGTGAGCCTGAAGCGGTCGCGCGGAAACAACGTCACTTCTCTTATGTTCTGCTTTCCCGTCAGCATCATTGTAAACCTCTCCAACCCAGTAGCCCACCCTGCGTGGGGTGGCATACCATAATCGAAGGCTTGAAGATGAAACCTAAACGAATCGGGGTTCAGCCCTTTCTCCTTCAACCGCTCGATTAAGACTTCTTTGGAATCCACGCGGGAGCCGCCTGAAGTTAGCTCTATCGAACGCCACATAAGGTCGAAACCGTATGTGAGCTTGGGGTTGTCTTCTCTGGTCTTTATGTAGAAGGCTCGGGCGGTTTTGGGCCAGTCGGTTATGAAGTAGAAGGAGGGGTGCAGCTTGCCTAAGACTCGTAAGGCGGGTGTAGGTAGGTCTTCGCCCCACGCGACTTCGGCTCCCTTCTTCTTTAACTCGTCAACTACTTGGTCATAAGTGAAGCGTTTGAAGGGTGTTTCAGGCACCTCCACCCTATGCCTTAAAATCCTCAGTTCTTTTCGGCATCGGTCGTCTACAACCTCGCACACGTAGTGCATGAGTTCTTCTAGAATTTCCATCACATCGTCAGCTGTGGCGAAAGCTTGCTCGATGTCGATGGACACAAACTCGCTTGTATGCCTTCTAGTGTGAGATTCCTCGGCTCTGAAGAAGTGCCCAATCTCAAAGACTTTTTCAAAATCAATAACCAACTGCTCCTTATACAACTGGGGGCTCTGAGCCAGATAGGCTTCCTTCTCATAATAGTTGACTGGAAACAGGGCGGCGCCCCCTTCAGTGGCGGACGCTATGATTCTGGGCGTTTGAACCTCTATGAAGCCGAGTTCAGTGAGAAAACGACGCGTAGCTTCGAGGGCGACGTGTTGAATCCGGAATATGGCTCGATTCTCTTGCCTGAAGAGGTCTAAGACGCGAGCGTCGAGGCGAACATCGATGTCTGCTGGGGTTCGACCTGTCACGTCTAGGGGCAAGGGGTGCTGTGCCTCGCCTACTACTTTGATTTCGCTTGGAATTATCTCCACCCCTCGAGGTGTCATCTTGGTCTTTTGAACTGTTCCTTTCACGCCTATGCTGTACTGGCGTTGCAGTGTTTCAGCCTTTTTCACCATTTCTGCGTTGACTTTTTTGCGGGGAATGGTGATTTGAACGTCGCCTTCTCTGTCCTGGAGGATGATGAAGCGTATGCCGCCTAAGTCTCGAATGTCTAAGACCCAGCCGAAGATGATGACTTCTTTTCCGCTGAGGTCAGAGGTTACGTCAACTGAATAGTGGGTTCGCCTCCAGTCTCCCAACTCATCGATTTTCATGTTTAAACCTCGCTTTCAGTTAGCGAATTCCACGCGTAGGGTGATTCCTCGCACTTTTTGGGCAAGTTGTTTCATAGCCTCAACGTTTAGAAGTGGCTTTCTTCCGCGTCTCCTCAAAATAACCCTTGTCTCTTGGCTACCGTCGGGTAACCAGATGGTGTTTATTGTGATTATGCTCAAAGGCGCGAAAAGGTCTTCCAAAAACTTTCGGTCGTCTACGCCGTGTTCTAACACTCGCACCGTTTTGCCTGTTTTTTCGCCTACAGTTCTTAGGATTTTTCCTCCGTAGCTGAGAAGTCGGGCTACGTCGCCTCTTCCGACTATTAGGGCTAGAACATTGTCTGTTTCCAATGCCTTGTGGAAATAAACCTCTTGCAGGGGAGGATACATGTCTTCTAGTGAGAGAAGCAAACGACCGATGTCTAGGTCTGTTTTGGTGATTTCACCCAGCTTAAGCTTGGCTTGACATTTAGGGCAGAGTATGCCGCTTTTGAGGCAAAAGTGACAAACATTAATCATCTTCGGCATATCTTGTCCCTTATGTTCAAGGCAGTATCATACAGAGCAGTATTCTAGATAATATAAAGTTAGTTGTTCAACACAGGCAAGGGAGCAAATTCTGAAGCAAATGTACACTTAAGGTTTGATAAACCTTAGTTGTGAAGAAAGGTTATTAACAGACTCATGTTACTAAAAGTCAGTTGAAAAAATAGGGTTAAAGCTGAAGAAAGGTTGAGCAACGCCAATTTCGCTGTGGAGGCTCGTCAGCTTTCGCGTGATTATGTCTCAACTAAGAGAAGCCACCTTATAGGAAAGAAAAGCACGACCATCATCAAAGCCCTCGACCACATTGATTTTGAAATCCAAGAGGGCGAACTCTTCGGGTTGCTTGGACCTAACGGCGCTGGCAAGACAACCACAGTGAAAATCCTCTGCACCTTGCTTGAACCAACTGGAGGAAAAGCCTTAGTCAAAGGCTACGACGTGGTCAAGGACGCCGCACACGTAAGGAAAATAGTCAACATGGTGGCTGGCGGTGAACGAATGCTCTACTACCGACTGACGGGTCGGGAGAACCTGAAGTACTTTGCTGAACTCTACGACGTTCCCAAGAAAGAGATAACGTCTAGAGTGAACAGGCTGCTTGAACTCGTGGGCTTGTCTGACAGAGCCGACGACGAAGTGGAAAAGTACAGCAAGGGAATGAAGCAACGCTTACAGGTCTGCAGGGGGCTGATAAACGATCCTGAAGTGCTCTTTCTCGATGAGCCTACATTGGGGTTAGACGTAAACATAGCCAAAGACCTCCGCAATTTCATCCGCAAAAAAATCGTTGAAGAGCAGGGTAAGACAGTGCTCTTGACCACGCATTACATGTATGAAGCAGAAGAAATGTGTGACCGCGTGGGTTTCCTTAATAAAGGTAAACTAATCGCTGTTGGGCGGTCTGAAGAGCTCAAGCGGAAGATGCCAAGCGGCTTCTCTATGGAGGTTTTGGTTACGCGTTTAACAGATGAAGCCGTAGAAGGCTTGAAACGTCTTGAACCTGTTAAGAAGGTGTTCACAACCGCCTACGAAGGTGAGTTAGAGGACGAAAAAATCGATAGGTTGATAGTTAATGTGGACAGCGACAGAGCCGCGCCTAACGTGTTAAATTATTTGTCCTCAATGCGTTGTCGAGTGGTTTCAGTCAATATTCGGGGACCAACCTTAGAGGACCTCTTCATGTTCTACACAGGAGAGTAACAAAAGCGAATGTTCTGGCGAATTGTAGTAGCCGAGATGCAGAAGAACATCAAACAGTTCTTCTTCAGCTCTCGAGTTCTCTTCTGGACACTGGCGTTGCCCCTTGGAAATGGACTCTACCTATACTTTTTGTATCTGCCTTTCGCTGCAAGGTCTGTTAGCCTTGAGTTCAACGCTTCATGGTATACCTTAGACTTAGTGGGTTTCACACTGATTGGGCAACTGCTCTACACGTTTTTTACAATGATGCTGCTCTGCGGCACCATTTTCGATAGGGAGAGGGAACAGGGCACTCTGGAGGCTGTTTTGTTGTCTCCAGCCAATCGTCTTGCAGTTATTTTTGGCGGAGCCTTAGCAAGCGCCTTCAATTATCTGTGGTTTCTTGTAGGCATTCTGCTTTCTTGGGTGGCTTTCCTCGGCGTGAAAATAATTGTAACTGATTTCTTTGCCTTGCTCGCATCTGTTGTTCTCTCGTATCTTCCGATAGTGACTCTTGGAATGTGTTTAGAGGCTTTCTTCATACATTCAAGGAGAGGCGTCATGTACGCCGTGATGCTGCAGGAACCCGTCATGTTCTTCTCTGGGCTTGTCTTTCCCCTTCAAGCCATGCCTCGAACCTTGTTGTCGATCAGTTACTTGATTCCCTTAACCTTTGGATTATTATCACTGAGGCTTACACTCTTAGGAGGAGCCTACCTGTCCGAGATTGCGGTTCCCTTAACCCTCCTCGCTTCTATGGCAGGTGTATTCCTTGCCCTAGCAACATGGCTGGTAGGTTATGCCGAGCGAAGCGCCAAGAAGAGAGCCACACTGACCCAGTTTTGAGGCGCCCCAAACATGGTTCTTCATAGTCTTAGGGTTGTTGTTGCCACAGCCAAAGTCAATCTTATCATGTCGTGGCGTTTCTTCAGTTGGACAGGTTTCGCCCTCAGATTCTGGGCTCCAATACTGACGCTGGGCGCATCGTGGGTTTTGTACAATCAAGTCTACCATGGGGTAACCTCGCCTGAATTTGGAATGGCGGCTGGAGCGTCTGGTTACTTATCCTTCATCGTTATAGGCAACGCATTCTACGTTTTTGTCTTCTCCGCAGCCTTCGTGGTTGGCAGAGTCATGTTCTGGGAGCGGGCGAGCGGAACAATCGAGGCTACTTTTATGGCTCCTATGAACCGCTTGGCTTACATGGCTGGAGTAATGTCAGCCGCCAGCGTAAACTCCTCAGTCGACCTAATCTCCGTGTTTCTCATCGGTTTACTCTTCGGCTTCCAAGCAACTTCGCTCAACGTTGCATTATTTTTGGCTGGGCTCCTCCTCACAGCCTTTGCTCTGTTCGGAATCGGCTTGATGGCAAACGCCCTAACCTTAACCTTTCGAGACAGAACCACCACATCTAACAGTCTATGATACTATTCCTAGTCTTTAGCGGCGTAGTCTGCCCAATCGAGCTCATGCCAACCTAGGCACAGATGATTTCCAAGGTTCTACCGTTAACCTACGGAATTCGAGTAATCCGAGCCTCGCTGCTCGGAGTCAGAGTTCAAGATGCATTCTACGATATCACTGTCCTATTCATGTTGGGAATAATCTTCCTTGCCATAGGCGCATTGACACTAACGTTGATTGAGAGAAACCTGAAAAAGAAGGCCTTATTCTCAGTCTTCTAACACCCAACCTTTCGAAAGTTTTATAGTGAAACCGTCCTAACATAATAAAACTCTTTCAACTGAAAAGTGGAGAGAAAAAGCAAGATGACAGAAGAAGTTGCAATCGTTGGCGTAGGATGCACAGGCTTCAAACCAGTCACACCAGACGTTTCATACAAAGAACTGATGTTTGAGGCTGCAACCAGAGCCTACCAAGACGCGGGCAACATCAACCCCCGCAAAGATGTAGACGCCTTCGTCACATGCGCCGAAGACTACTGGGAAGGACACAGCATATTCGACGAATTCGTCCCAGACCAGTTGGGTGCGGCGTTGCGTCACTTGTTCACGGTTTCAAGCGACGGCATGATAGGCTTAGCCACAGCATACATGCTAATCAAAACAGGCGAATTCAACACGGTTGTGGTTGAAGCCCACAGCAAACTCTCAGACGTCATCACGTTCACCGACATCGTGAACTTCGCCCTCGACCCCATATTCAACCGACCCTTGGGTGGACACCCCCACTACATTGCTGGATTGGAAATGACCCGCTTCTTGCATGAAACCGGAAACACGCGGGAGCAGTGCGCCCAAGTGGTGGTGAAAAACAGGAAGAATGCGTTGGGCAATCCTTACGCGGCTCATGGCACCCATATAACCGTTGAAGACGTGCTTCGGTCAGAGCCCTACTTCCACCCATTAAATCGCTTAGACATAAGCCCAGTCGCAGACGGCGGCATAGTCATGGTCTTAGCCTCAGAAAACGCAGCCCAGAAACTCACCGACAAACCCATTTGGGTTAGAGGCATCGGATGGAACTCCGACACTTCTTGGCCCGAGTCCAGAGAATGGGGAAGAGCCGTGTACGCTGAATTAGCCGCCGACATGGCTTACAAAACAGCTGGCATCCGAAACCCGCGGAAGGAAGTGGACTTTGCCGAGGTTGACGATTCATTCTCTTTCAAGGAACTTCAACACTTAGAAGCCCTGAAACTATGCGGAAGAGGCGAAGCGGGCAAGCTGACTGAACAAGGAGAAACCGAGATAGACGGAGCCCTACCCATCAACGCCTCAGGTGGGTTGCTTGGAATAGGATACGCCATAGAAGCATCTGGGTTGCACAGAGTGCTCGAAACAGTCTTACAGCTTCGGGGCGAAGCGGGCAAACACCAAATATGCGATGCAAAAACAGGTGTGGCGCAGATATGGCGTGGAGTCCCCACGGCGACGGGTGCAGTAGCCGTGTTAGGCACGGAGGTGAGATGAATGTTTGGCAAGAAACGAGTGGCGGTTGTGGGTGCCGGGTTAACGCTGTTCAGACGGTACATGAAGGAAACGGGTAGAGAGATGTGCTACGAAGCCGCAAAGATGGCGCTTGACTCGGCTGGGCTTAGGCTCAAAGACATTGAAAGTGTGGCTTATGGGAGCGCTCCTGACGCCTTCGACGGCATTCACATGAAGGGCGAGAACATGACAGACGGTTCTGGGGCGTGGCGCAAACCGTTCAGTCGAGTCTATGTTGGAGGTGGCACAGGTGTTTTCACGGCAGACGCGGGATGGTGGCATGTGGCTTCTGGCTTGTTTGACACGTGTCTAGTTGTGGCTGAAGAGAAAATGTCTCCTTGTCAGCCTCATCCAGCCCAAGCTTTCACAACCATATTTGACCCGATAATGGACAGACCGCACGGCACAACCCTGATTTGGATATTCTCCCTTGAGATGCACCGTTACATGCATGTTCACGGCATAAAGAAAGAACAAATCGCATTGGTTTCTGTGAAGAACAAGAGAAACGCTTTGGATCATCCATGCGCTCAGCTTGGCGCCAAGATAACCGTTGAGGACGTTCTTAACTCTGAGATTATGTGCTGGCCTGTTCAGCGGTTAGATATCAGTCCGACCAGCGACGGCGCTGCGGCGATTGTGCTGGCTTCCGAAGACGTTGCAAAGAAGATTACGGATAATCCTGTCTGGATTGACGGCGTTGGTTGGTGTATCGACTCGACTTACTGGACGAACCGAGACCTCTACTACCCCGACTATGTGGAGTGCGCAGCGCGAATGGCGTACAAGATGGCTGGCATCAAGAATCCGCCCAAAGAAATCGATGTTGCTGAGCCCTACGACCCGTTCGATTACAAGGAGCTTCATCACATGGAAGGCTTGTTGTTGTGCAAGAAGGGTGAAGCGCCCAAGCTCACCGAGGAAGGCGTGACGCAACGAGACGGCGACTTGCCCATCAACCCGTCTGGAGGCTTGCTCGGAGTTGGCAACCCCATTGCCGCTGCTGGACTGATGAAAGTCTGTGAAATCTTTTGGCAATTGCGAGGAGAGGCTGGGAAGAGGCAGGTGCCAGGGGATCCGAGGACGGGTTTGGCGCAGGCTTGGGGCGACTTGATGCAGTACGGTTCAGTTATTGTCATGAGAAGATGAGGTGAAGAGTAAGATGAGCAAGAAGAAGATTGAGGAGTGCAAGTGGGCTGGTGAAGAGGTTAAGTCTGCTGACATCAGGGAAGGAAAGGTTCTCACCGTAGGCTACAGACCTAAAGCCAAGTATGTGTGGAGCACAGGCATAGCGATGAGCCGATTCTTGAAGGAGTTGAAGAATGGAAAGATTATTGCATCAACTTGCAACAAGTGTGGGCGAATTATGGTTCCGCCTCGCATGTTCTGTGAGCAGTGTTTCAAGCCTACGGATGGTTGGACCTACGTGAAAGACACGGCAACTATAAACACGTACTCGGTTTCGTTCATAGGGGGCGACGCAAGCCGACTGAAGGAACCAATCATCGTGGTTGTCGTCGACTTGGACGGCGCCTCTCCGGGCATGGGCATACTGCACACTATGCGGGAAATCGATTGGAAGAAAGTCAAGTTTGGCATGAAAGTGAAGGCTGTATGGAAGCCTGAGAAAGAGCGAACAGGCGCCATCACTGACATTAAATACTTCAAACCATTATAGGAGGAAAGAAAAAATGACACTGGAAAAGATAAGCGACCCCCGAGAGATTCAGCATTGGCCCGGACACATGGAAACCGATTACATCTATACACTTGGCATAGCGGGTGAACGATTCTTTCAAGAAATCAAAAAGAACGGAAAAATCATAGGAGCCAAGTGCAAACGATGCGGCATCGTTTACGTCCCGCCGCGTATGTACTGTGAAAGATGCTTTGAAAAATTGGACGAATGGGTGAATGTGGGCAACAGAGGCACGGTTTACACATACACTTTAGCCCACATCGACTTGAACGGCAACAAACTAAAAGAGCCAACAATATATGCGATGATAAAAATCGACGGCACAAACGGAGGACTCGTCCACAAACTAGGAGATGTAGACCCTGAAGGAGTCAAAATCGGCATGAAAGTAGAAGCATTCCTCAAACCCAAAGAGAAACGTGAAGGCTCAATCAACGACATTCGATACTTCAAGCCAGTGAAATAACTCTCCCACTTTTTTGTTAGTTCGATTTCTCCTTACTCTTGCCAATGACGTCTGGCGTTTGAAACATATGTTATTTTCTTTGGAGAACAAACTCGCAGTAGGGATCTCCCTTTGATAAGCATCTAGTCTCTTCGCAACTGCACTCTCCTCCCACCAATGTTTGTAAGGCTCCTGTGAAAAATCCTCTCAAAAGGTGGCAGGAAGCTTGACCTTTATTGTCCACGGCTTTCGCAATGAAACAATTATAGACCTTTACCTTCATAGTCCGTAATGCTGCCATTTTTAGGAGTTGAGCGGTGTTTACTTTGAATTCTCCCCAACCCAAGAGCGATGCGTGTTTCAAGCCTTGTGACGCTATTTTTAATGGGTTTTTGGTTTTTTTCTTCATGCTTTGAATAACGTTAGCTCCTAGTTCCTTACCCATCTCGTATAATATTGTGGAGGCTCCGGTTCCAAAGACTCTGGAGAGTCCTTCGTGAAAAGCACGGTATATCTTTAGGTTAAAGAGGATTATTGGGCTGTCAAACAGAGAATCGTAGTATTCACCTTTCGCAACGTTGATTTTGATTTGTTCATCAGACAACAAGTTTCCCTTTGTTCGTAAGCTTGAGATTTACAATAAACTTTAACTAGAATTCAGAATCCGACATCTCTTATGACTATCACTGTTCAAGAAAAAGTTGAATGCAATTTTTCACGAATAGTGCAGTTGTTTCATCTGAGGCATAGTCAACGCGGTGACGCACGCAAAGTATGTGCAAACTATCAGAATTCTTAGAGTGATTGCTTGAGTTAAGAGAGGAGACAGAGGAACGAGGAAATTCAAGATAACAGTGGAAACATAAACCGCTTGTAACATGAAGACCCAATAGATTGGAAGGGTTAAAAAATACAACATCCACCTAAACTTCCATTTCCTGATGAACAATCTCTTGATGTGTATCACCACTTCCATAAAAACAAGAAATATAATTGAAGCGGAAGTTGCAAGCAGAACAAGTCCAAATGCGCCATAATTCTCCAAAACGGGGCGGGCCAAGATTCCGACTTCTTCACCCCCAAAACCGAGAGCAAAAAGCGTGGACGACAAATCTGCTATTGGAAGAAGGGGAAAGACGAGAAGAACCTTGTCAACTCTATCCAATTATTCCTTTTTCTCTCCCAGAAACACATCTTTGTGCATCAAGAGGTATTAATACAATACTGTCAAAAGCCAATGACCACAGGAATAAACATGTGGAACTTCCAAGAGAAGATAACTTTTTAGGTCGTCTGAGAGTATGGTAAATAACTTCATCGGAGGCAGAAGTAAACGTGTTCGATGAACGCAAGCTGACTGAACTCAAGAAGGCACGGCAAAAGTGGGAGAAAACCACCGTGCCAAACTGGGTGGGTCGGCACCCTGAAAGAAAAAACGATTTTTCCACTGTTTCTGGCATTCCGGTTAAGCGTTTATACACGCCCGAAGACGTAGAAGACCTTGACTATCTGAAAGATCTGGGCTTTCCAGGCGAGGCTCCATTCACGCGTGGTTTGCACGCTACGATGTATAGGGGTCGTCTCTGGACGATGCGGATGTTCTCTGGGTTCGCAACAGCAGAGCAAACCAACCTTCGGTTCAAATACCTGTTAAAAGAGGGCGAAACTGGGTTGAGCGTAGCCTTCGACTATCCGACCATAATGGGCTACGATTCTGACCAAGCCATGTCTGTTGGAGAAGTAGGTCAATGCGGCGTGGCTGTTTCCAACCTAAAAGACATGGAAATCCTGCTTAACGGCATACCGCTCGATAAAGTAAGCACAAGCATGACCATCAACGGACCCGCAGCCATGCTCCTAGCCATGTACGTGGCGGTGGGCGACAAACAACGAGTGCCCAGAGAAAAGTTGAGCGGCACCACTCAAAACGACAACCTTAAAGAGTTTTTCGCCCAGAAACTCTGCATCTTTCCACCCACACCCGCCCTCAAAATGTCAGTCGACCTCATCGAGTACTGCGCTCGCCACTTGCCCAACTGGAACCCAATCAGCATAAGCGGCTACCACATAAGAGAGGCTGGTTCAAACGCCGTGCAGGAACTTGCCTTCACGTTAGCCGACGGCATAGCCTATGTGGAGTCTACCCTTGAACGCGGCCTCAAAGTAGACGACTTCGCCAACAGATTGTCATTCTTCTTCGCAGCTCACAACGACATCTTCGAAGAGATAGCCAAGTTTCGAGCTGCGCGTCGGTTGTGGGCAAGAATCATGACGGAACGATTCAAGGCGAAGAACCCGCGTTCGATGTGGATGCGCATGCACGTTCAGACTTCTGGATGCACGTTAACCGCTCAGCAGCCAGTTAACAATGCTATACGGGTGGCGTTTCAGGCTTTAGCGGCAGTGTTAGGCGGCACACAGTCTTTGCACACCAACTCTTTTGACGAAGCCCTCTGCTTGCCGTCTGAAGAAGCGGTCACGGTTGCCCTTCGTACTCAGCAGATTATCGCAAATGAGAGCGGAGTTGCCAACACAATCGACCCGTTAGCTGGCTCCTACTACGTGGAGGCTTTGACGAACGAGATGGAGGAACGCGCCATGAAATACATAGACCGAATCGACAACATAGGCGGCATCATTCCAGCCATCGAAAAAGGCTTCTTGCAGAAAGAAATAGCCGACAGCGCCTACAAGTATCAGAAAGAAATCGAGCGCCGAGAAAGAACAATCGTTGGCCTCAACGACTACGAGGTTGAAAAAGACTGGGTTCCCATCGAACTCTTACGCATTCCCCCCCACGTGGAAAAAGAACAATTAGCACGACTGCAGAGGGTTAGGAGAGAAAGAAACCAGAGAAAGGTGAAAGAAACGCTGAGCAAACTGCACGATGAAGCAGACAAAAACAGAAATCTCATGCCCACGATAATTGAAGCTGTTAAGGCGTACGCCACCTTAGGTGAAATCACTGACGTGTTGCGCTCAGTGTTCGGCGAATACCGAGAATTAATAATAGTTTAAAAAAAGAGTTGAAGACCCAAAATGAGCAAGAAAGAGAAGGAGAGCAAGATTAGAGTCGTAATCGCTAAACCTGGCTTAGACAGCCACGACCGAGGCGCAAAGATAGTTGCCAGAGCCCTACGAGACGCAGGGATGGAAGTCATCTACACGGGTTTGAGACAAACACCCGAACAAATCGTGGAGACAGCCCTTCAAGAGGACGTCGACGTCATCGGCTTAAGCATTCTGTCTGGGGCTCACATGACACTTTTCCCCAGAACAATGGAGCTGCTCAAAAAGAAAGGCTTAAACGACGTGCTAGTGTTTGCAGGTGGAATCATCCCCCAAGAAGATATTCCCACCTTGAAGAAAATCGGTATCAAAGAAGTCTTTGGACCTGGCACACCCACTTCTACCTTAGTAGAGTTTGTCAAGAAAAATGCTCCTAAACGAAAATAGCAGCAACCCCAACTTTGGTGCCTTCTTTGACCGACGTTGAGCAACTGGTTAAGGGTGTTCAGAAAGGCGACAAAAGAAGCATAGCCAGAACCATAAGCATAATCGAAAACAACAAACCCCACGCACAAAAAATAATCTCACTGCTCTATCCAAAGACGGGAAAAGCCCACGTCTTGGGCATAACTGGACCGCCAGGCGCTGGGAAGAGCACGCTCATCGAGAAACTGGTCAAAGAATTACGAAACAGAGGGAAGACCGTTGGTGTAGTGGCGGTTGACCCCACAAGCCCGTTTAGCGGCGGCGCCTTTCTCGGAGACCGCGTGCGCATGCAGGATTTGAGCCTTGACCCAGGGGTTTACATTCGCAGCATGGCGACACGTAATCATCCTGGCGGGTTGGCGAGGGCAACAAAAGATGCGGCTAGAGTTTTGGACGCTTCGGGAAAGGATGTGGTCATAGTTGAGACAGTGGGCGCCGGGCAGTCTGAGGTTGATGTGGTCAAGGTTGCTCACACGGTTTTAGTGGTGCTGGCTCCTGGTCTGGGCGACGACATTCAAGCCATAAAGGCTGGGCAGATGGAAATAGGCGACATCTTCGTGGTGAACAAGGCGGACAGAGAGAACGCCAACAAGGCAATAAGTGACGTAGAGGCAATGTTAGAAATGGCTACAGAGAAAAAGGGTTGGAAACCACTCGTGGTCAAAACATCTGCTCTCACTGGCGAAGGCATAGCCGAACTCTTGGAACGCATTGAAGATCACAGAAAGTATCTGAAAACTGGAGCAATCGACGAACGGAGGAAAGAGACAATCGAAAACGAACTGGTCGAGGCGTTGACCCAAAAGATTACAGAATCAATTATGGATGAATTGAAGCAAAAAAGCGAATGGAAAAAACTAACCCAAAAAATAATGTCTAGAGAGACTGACCCATACTCAGCCGCAGATAGGCTGTTGACAAGACAAAGGAAACCCACCAAAAAAAGTTGATAACTGTTTGAGGGTGAAATCATGCCTCGGGTGCATTTGGAGAAGGGCTTGGTTCAAGTCTACACTGGTGATGGAAAGGGCAAGACTTCGGCGGCATTCGGCTTGGCTCTGCGAGCGGTTGGACGAGGGCTCAAAGTCTATGTTATCCAGTTTATCAAGGGCGGCTTCGACTACGGTGAACTCTACATCGTCGAGAAGATTCCCAACCTCAAACTGGCAACTTTTGGACGAGGCAGGTTCATAACAGATGTGCCGCCCTCAAAGGAAGACAGCAAGTTGGCTGAAGAAGCCCTTGAACTAGCGAAAAAAGTTGTTAAGAGCGGCGAATACGACGTGGTCGTTCTGGACGAGGTTAATGTAGCCTTAAACCTTAAAATGATAAGCATAGACGAGGTTCTAGGCTTGGTCCGCGACAAGCCTAAGCATGTGGAGCTGATTCTGACAGGACGCCATGCGCCTCCTAAAATAATTGATGCCGCCGACCTTGTTACAGAAATGAAAGAGATCAAGCACCCTTATGCACAGGGAGTGCCGCCTAGAAAGGGAATCGAGTACTAAGCCTTTCTAAGAATTGTGAAGTAAATCTGTCCATTTTATTTGCTTAGATATCTCCAAGAGAGCACTATGCCTACCGCTGCGAAGACGAAAGCAAACATGCCTAAGTATGTGAAATCAAAGATCAACTGTTGCATGTTGAGTGGATACAAAAGAAGTTGCCTTGTCGCATCGTTTGCGTATGTTATCGGATTCACCTTTGCTACAGTCTGCAGCCAATCTGGCATAAGGGAAGTTGGAAACAAGCTGTTGCTAGCGAAGAGTAGCGGAAGGTTCAACAGGTTCATCACAGCCATCTGAGTTTCCCATCTTGTTGAGCGTATGGCAATCAAGATGAAGATGGAAGACAAACCGATGCTGATCAAGAAGAGGGCTGCAAAAACGCCTAGAAGGTTCAGCGGAGTGAAGTCTGGGCCTGGTGTTAGACCTAGGAGTAGGGCGAAGCCTAGGACTATGGCGGCTTGCAGCAGTGAGCGTATTACAGCCGACAAGACCTTAGACATGATTATGGAGCCTCGTGCCACCGGAGTGCTTAGAACCTTGTTTAGGAAGCCTAGGCGTCGGTCCCAAACAATTGACATTCCGCTGAACATGGTTGTGAACAACACCACGAATGTGAGTATGCCAACAGACATGTAAGAGAAGTAATCAGCCGTTCCAAAAGTGCTTATTATCACCTGCTTTGAAAGCTCAGAAATCGATTGCTTAATCAAGTCTTGATACACTGGTGGAATCAGTGAGGGAAGCTGTGGCGAGAAGTTGGTGAAAATAGCGCCTATGTTCATGGCCTTGCCGAAGAGTCCCATCCAAATTATCGGTTGAGTAATGCTCATGAACAAGAGAAATGGATTCTTATACCATTTTTTCAATTCTCTGTTTGTTAAAGCCCACAAGCCATGCAAAGGATTTCTAGAATTGCTCTGGCTCTCGCTCATCTTTGTCCACTCCTTGCTCTTCGCATGGCTACTCTTTGGCTGAAGATGCTCTCTTTAGCCTCTTCTTCCTCGCGCATAGATCTGCCTGTATATTCCAGATAGACCTCGTCCAGGGTTGGTTTCGTTAGGGAAAGACGTGTGACTGTGTGTCCTCCAGTTCTTATGGCTTCAATAATCGAGGGAGCGGTTTCTTCTCCATCCTCCACTTTGATTCTGTAGGTTCCATCCTGCTTCTTCACTTCTTTTACTCTTGGAACCTTGACAATGACGTCGGAGATGTCGGCGCTGCCGTCTTTAATGCTGAGTGTCATAATGTCTCCGCCGAGTCCCTCTTTCAGTTCCTCTGGGGCTCCTATTACAACTATTTTTCCATGATCGATTATCGCCACACGATCGCACAGCATGTCAGCTTCTTCCAAGTAGTGGGTTGTCATCAATATAGTCATGCCGTATTCCTTCTTGAGCAGCTTGATATAGTTCCATGTAGCGGCTCTTGTTTGAACATCAAGTCCCAATGTAGGCTCGTCGAGAAAGAAAACATGAGGCCTGTTTATCAAGCCACAGGCCAGCTCGAGTCTTCTTCGCATGCCACCTGAATAGGTCGACACCTGCTTGTCCTTGAATTTAGTCAGTTCAACAAGTGCGAGTAGTTCTTGGGCACGTTTTTGAGAGGTTTCTCGTGGAATGCCGTAGAGGTCGGCGCAGAGGAGTATGTTCTCCAGACCCGTCAAGTCTTCGTCTGCAGTGTATTCCTGAGGAACCACACCTATGCAGTTTCTGACCTCGCTCGGTTGCTTCAATATGTCAAAGCCGCAGACTGTGGCGTTTCCTTCGTTAGGTTTCAACACGGTTATGAGCATGTTGATGGTTGTGGTCTTGCCCGCGCCGTTTGGACCGAGGAAACCGAAGATTTCTCCCTCCTTGACGGAGAAGTTAACGTGGTCCACGGCAACTAGGTTCTTGTTGAAGACCTTTGTTAATCCATCAACAATTATGGCTTCGGCAGTCAATCGCGTTACTCCTTTAGTTTCTTTGTTATGTCTTCAATCTTTTTTGTAGCTTCTTCTAAAGCCTTTCTTGCTTCTTCAGCCGCTTTTTCAGAGTATTCCCGTCTCAGTCTGTCACGGAGGCTCCACACGGCTATGGCGAGGTCTTTTGTGGCTCTTCGCAGTTCTTTAGCCTTTTCTGGGTAGAACTCAAACCACATGGGTCCCATGAATCCAGGTCCAGGTCCAAAATGTCTGAAGCGTTTCCGCAGTTCTTCACGGGTCTTAACGTGTTCTTCTAAGAAGGCTTTTCCTTGCTCTGTTAAAGTGTAACGCTTCACACTTGGCTCTTGTCCGTCTGCCTCTTTGATGTAGCCTTTGTCTTGCAGCCAAGACAGCAACGGATAAATTGAGCCTGGGCTGGGTTTCCAGTGTCCATTGGTTAGTTTTTCAATTTCGCCCATTATTTCTGAGCCTGACATCGGTTTTTCGCTGAGCAGTTTTAACACGTGGTAGCGAAGGAAGCCTTTAGGAACCATTGCCATGTGTCTCATCCAATGCTTAATAAGGTGTGGAGGATGTGGTGGATGGGGAAACATATCTTATATCACCTCTGATATCAAATTCGATATCAATAACAATATTCCCTAATAAACTTTCCGCTGAAAAGTAAGAACAATTTTAAATGATTAAGGGATAAATCTCTTTTGTCACGTACTCCAGAAACTTGTTTTTGTCAGTTAGGTTAAAGACAACCACTGAAGAGTCTCGGGTTACACCTACAACGTAGCCGTATTCCCGCGCCCTAGCCACGATATACCAGAGGTCGCCGTGCTTGCTGTACTCATCAAACAGAGTCGTGCCCACCAAGTCTGGACCATAAAGCGACAGTTTATCAACGTTCGGAATGTCCACGTTGTCAAAAAACGTGATCTTCGTGTCTTCAGGGTTCTTTGTATGAAAACCCCGGAGGGTTTCAGGCGCTATGCGAGCTTCAACGATGCCCCCCATCCTTTCGAAAACTATTTCGCTCAGCTTGTTAGCGATAAAATTGGCAAGGCGCTTCTTTTCAACAACAGTTAGAAACAGTCTTTTTCCCAGCTGCGCGAAACTGAACATGGCTTCCACAGTCTTTGGTAGCGGCACAACTTTGCCTCTGTGGAAAATGTGTAGAACGTAATCGTGGGAATACACGCCTATCACCTTGTTGATACTCGGAGTGAGGTTCATTATTTCTGTTACTAACGTGAACTTGTAGTCGCCCTCTTCATACTCTTCTTCAGTTCGGAAACCCTTCAGTTTTTCAGCGACGTCCGCCAATGTCACATCTTCAGCCAACCTGAAGACTTTGCCCGCCGTGACCAAACATGACTCCTCCTACTAACTCGGCACCACCTAATGTTATCAATATGCAGATTTAAAATAAACGAAAACTCAGCGTCTTTCCTCAGTTGAAGCGTTGGGTTCAGTGCCCATCATTCGCATAAGAAGCTTGAAAACCGAGAAGGCGGCTCCACGGTCAGCCCTCAATCCAGTGGTTGCACCCAACAGGCAAACGCCTTCCCACCCTCTGTTCTTCGCGAGTCCTAGTAGAAGGCCAGCGGCGCCTAGGATTCTGCCGCCTCCATACAGGACAGCGCCTTTTTCAACCGCTTTCATCGCCAGTTCAGGTGAGGTGGCAGCCACGTAGACTTCTCCCGCCGGTTTTGGTGTAGTCAGACCAGCCATGGTTGCGATGAATCTGCAGTTGTATTGAGCCATAAAGTCTAAGATTTGGTCACAGAGCGCATAGTGTGCCACGACATCTTCGCGGGAAGGTTGGGCGTCTCCAGACAGAATCACAAATTGGGTCTTCTCGAGAGAAGCGGTGTGAAACTTGTATTTTGGCGGTTGACAAACTCCTTCCTTGTTGACCACCACGTAGTCTGGGAAAGAGGGAGAGTACAACTCGGCGAAAACGTTGGCGTGGGTAAACTCGATGATTAGGCGTGCAGCGATTTTTCCAACGTTGCCGAGTCCAGGCAATCCTTCAACGAACACTGGACTCTCGAGTTTTGGTTGGGAGAGCATGTGGAAATAAGGCTTGTCCAAGGTATGCACAACCGCGGTTTAGCTTTGGGCTATAGGCTTTTGCACAATTAACATATAAAAACATTTAAGCCACGTTTTCCCTTCACAATTGAGGTGGCGGGGAAAAAAGGCAAACCCGAGAACACCGTAGCGAGAGACTAGCGCTGAAGTCTCCTACACGGGTGGGGTAGCCAGGTTAACCCGCTGGGCTCATAAGAGCTTTGTATGCTCCGAGAGACCCAGAGATCGGTCGTCCAAATCGACCCCCCGCTACCATGAAAGTTCTGTTTTGAATTCGTTAACGCTTAGTTATTGTTCTTGCAGAAATAAGATGGCACAAGGCCATCTGCTTTCCAGTTCAGTGGTCCACTTCATTATGAGCTTCTGCCGATCAACATCCTTAGTTTTAACCATAAGACCCGCTCTGAGGGCGCCTGTGCGCATTTTCTGCAGAATTTCAATGTTCTTGCAAGCTGTAGGTTTGTCGCATTCGCTGCAGTCATGTATTTTCTTCTTGGAAGCACAGGCTTTCATTTCGCAGTTATCTCTACCACCGCCTTTCAAGCATCCTGGGCATAAAGGTATGGCTTGTATTGAAGCAAGTCCTTTAATGAATTGCTTGAAATCGAAGTCTTTGGGAGCCCACTCTTCTAGACCATAACTTTTGATAATCTTCTCATATCCTTTGGTTAGCTCTCTTAAAACCCCATTACCTACGACACAGCTACCACACCAAATTCCACAAAACCCGATCTGATTCTTCACATTTTCAAAAGTTCTAACTTTCAAGGTCCACGACTCCAAGAATCTTACCCAGCCATATACTGTAAGATTATTAAAACAGTTTGCTTGTGAGACACGGACGCTCAAGAAATGTCAAACCGAGCTTTGAAACTATAAGTGTTGGTTTTCCAAATATAAGCGACGTTGGAGAATGCATGTGTTGATTCGAGCGGTTTTCTTTGACCTTGGCGACACGTTGGTGGCTGAGGAGAGCGTTGGAAGTAAGCATCTTTGGGAAGTGACTCTCCAGAAGCTCCCCTACTTAGATGAGGTTTTGACCGAGTTGAAGAATCGAGGCTACAAGCTGGGTGTAATCACAAACACAGTTACGTCTCGAGAGGAACACGTGCGCATGGCGTTGAGAAGAATAGACATAGAAAAGTACTTCGACGTTGTAGTCACGTCTGTAGATGTTGGCTTCGACAAACCCAACGAAAGAATTTTCTTAACAGCATTAAAAGCGATTAATGTCAAGCCTGAAGAAGCCGTGATGGTGGGCAACCGCATATCAGCCGACATCGTGGGCGGAAACAGAATCGGCATGAAAACAATACTCTTCAAGTGGAACGAACGGTACTCAAACGAAATAACTTCACCTGAAGAGCAACCGACACGTATAATCAGTTCCTTGAAAGAATTGCCAAGAGTTCTGGGTGAACTGGAGTAATAGCTTTTCTATGAGAATTTTGCGTGGTTTATTCATTCTTACGTAAAAAAGGAAAAAAACGAGGAGCTGATTGTTTCTGTCTCTCTATGCAGGAAATGCGATGACACTTAATGATCTGTCATCTACACGACCCGTGGTTACGCCGTTCCATAGGTACCATTGTATATAGATGGTGTATGAGCCAGCTGTGACGTTTGGCAAGTAGAAGATGTAAGAATATGCTGCCTCATCTGTCAGGAAAGTTAAAGGTATATTCGTCGATCGTGGATAGGCTATAGTTGAATTAACTAAGGCTCGCACAATAATCCAGTCGCCAGAAGCGTCTAGCCAAGCCTCTGCACTTAACATGATTAGCAATGTGCTGTTTCTAGTCAGGGTTAGGTCCACAGACATGCCTGTCATATTAACCCACGTTGTTGACGTCGTGGATATAGCAGATGTGCTGGACGTAGCGTTGAATGGAATTGCTCCAGATGCAAGCTTTAGGCTAGTAATTGCGTAGTCAGCTATCTTAGAAGTAGTAACTGCACCATCAGCGATTTTGACTTCGCTTACGGCACCTGTAGCCAAGTCTGACGCTGTAATTGTTGCATCTACAATCTTCGCCGAGGTCACCGTACCATCAGCCAATTTCGCTGTTACAATGGCATTATCTACAATCTTAGAAGTTGTAACCGACCCGTTGGCTAATTTAAGTGTCACTATAGCATTATCTGCGACTTTGGCACTGGTGACCCCACCATCAGCTATCTTAGTAGTTGTAATCGCTCCATCCGCGATTTTTAAGGTTAAGACAGAGCCATCAGCTAGGTCCGTGGCGGTTATGGTTCCGTCTAATATTTTTGCTGACGTTACGGTTCCATCTGCTAACTTGGTTGTCATGATCGCTCCCTCAGCAATATTGTTAGCAACGATTGCTCCATCACTTATATTGCCACTCTTAAGCGGTGGGAAGATGCTGGGCGAAACATAAACCAAAGCCAAAGTGGTAACCAAGGAGAGTACCCAAGCAACGACGATTATGGGAATAGCCTTCTTTATGGGAATCATGCCTTCGCTCATTCATTTTCTACCTCCTAAATTAGGTTCGTGGCTACGAGATTAAGCCAATCATTTTAAAACGTTAACGCACATGCTGAGCTACTTCTTCTAAACATGATGAAAGACAAAACTAGAAAGCAATTGCAAGAGGCGATCTCAAAAAACGCAAAGCCTGTGTGAAAACGCGCCCACAAATAATCATAAGCCACTGGGTGAGAACTCTAAAGCTGAAAACTGAAGAGAAAGAGAATACAGTTTTATGTTTTCTTTTTAGCCGAAGAGTGCGCCTAAGCCTTCGATTGCTGCCTCTTCCTTCTTCTTCTCTTCTTCCTCTTTCTTTTTCTTCTCTTCCGCCGTCGCCGCTGGTTTAGCCTCTGTCGCGGGTGCTGCTGCTGGAGCAGTTGCTGGCGCTGCAGCCACAGGCGCGAATGTTGTGGCTGATTTTAGGGCTTCGTCAATGTTGACTTCAGCTAGGGACGCCACTAAGGCTTTGACTCTGATGGGGTCGGCGTTGATTCCAGCCGCAGTCAAAACTTGAGTGAGGCTTTCTTCGTTGACTGGTTTTCCAGCCTTGTGCAATAGGATGGCAGCGTGCACGTATTCCATGCTCAAATGGTTTCACCTCTCCTTTTGTTCACAATTCTCCCTTTTCAACCTTTCTGAACGGGAGATGACTCCCCTGACGCCTGAGAAGGCTGAGTCGGCTGCCCTTTTTCTTCAACCTTGGGCAGTTTGGCGCTCAAACCCAACCCTTCCAGATGCGCCTTCCTCAACAAATGGCCTATTGTTTCGCTTGTGGGTATGGAGGCGTTCAAAGCCAAGTTTAGGGCTTTGCGATGCGCCGTTTGAACGAGCAAGCTAATGTTTTCCGAAAGCGGATAGGCAATGTTGATTGAAAGATTGAGAGCATTCAACTGCGCTTCCATGATGTTTCGCTTGAAATCATCGATATCAAGGTGCAACTGGTCTTCGGTGAAGACCAACCCGTTTTCATAAATCGCCTTTAATATAAGTCCGACTTCAACAGGCTTAATGCCCAGCTTGGAAAGCACGCCTGCCAAGCGTGCGTCTATCAAGTCGCCTCTTTTCGCCACCAGCGTGTCCCTGTTGACCCACACGCTTCCTGCCTCGATGCGTGTTGGCAAGCCAACTGAACCCAGCTGACTAATGATAGGACCGGGAGGGAGCCCCGTGTTACCAGCTGGAACAATCACGTCTATTGCCGCGATGTCTCCAGCCTTGGCTGTGGTCTTCACTCTGCCCTTCTCCAAGAGCAGAGCCAGCTTGAACGGGTTAAGGTCAGTGAACAAGAATATGTTGGAGCCGCTGAGAAAGCCTTCGAGTTTCTCCATGTTTGGTTTGTCCTTGAGTTCGGTTAAAGCCCGCTTCATCAATGTGTTCTTGATAACTTGAATTTGAGCCACGTCTTTGAGTTTTTTCTTCAATTCCTGAAGCTGAGCTGCCCTAACCTTCTGCAGGTTGGCGATTCCCAAGGCTGTGTGTGCCTGAACAAGTTTCCTTATTTCCTCGACTTCTTGGGCTTTTTGCACAACTACTTGCTTTGACATAGCCTGTTTCTCGCCTACACCTTCAGTTCTATCGGGGGTCCCATGGCGGTTTTTATAACCAACGACCTGATGTTCCTCAGGCCTCTCTTCAGCTTTCCCTCCAACCGCCTTATCACGGTTTGAATGTTTTCTGCTATCTGTTCGTCGGGCATGTCCTCTGTTCCGATGCGGCACTGCAAGACTGGTTGACCTCGCATGCGCACGAGCACTGTTCTGCGTTGTTTGTCAAGCACATCGGCGATGTTGACTGTGGGCGCCACGGGCGTTGGCATGCGTCCCTTAGGTCCTAAGACTGCTCCCAAAACTCTGCCAACTGTAGGCATGAGAGGCGCTTCAGCGATGAAAGATTCGTAAGTGTCCGCCAATTGTTTCTGTTTCTTCTTGTCGCCCGCCAAAGCCTCGAGTTCAGCCCTCTCTATGACTAGGTCGGCTCCAGCCTTCTTCGCTTTCAGGGCTAATTCTCCCGTCGCTATGACGCATACTTTGCCCTGTTTTCCAACCGGATGGGGCAACTCAACGAGTTCTTGAATCTTGCTCTCGGGCTTCTTCATGTCGATTTCACGCAGATTGATGACTAGCTCTATTGACTGCACGAACTTCCTTTTTTCAGCCTTGCTCTTGGCTTCTTTTACCGATTCGATGAGCGCTTTGGTTTCCAGAGACATGTTGAAGCCTCGTGCCAACAACCGTATGAACGTCGATTATAAAAAAGTTGTGTATCTATTCCAAGAGGATGAACTTTAACATGTAGGCAAGTGGAACGTAGAAAAATAGGGAGTATGAGTATTAAGAAAATGAAAATATTTTCCTCAAAACTATTAAATATCAAAGAGAGACAATGGAATGATAGTTTAGAGGCACGATATTCTATGTCATTAGAAGAGAATAAGGCAATTGTTCGCCGTTTTGCTGAGGAATTCAATAAGAGAAACCTAGCCATGTTAGACGAGTTATTGGCACCCGATGGTGTTGACCATACCCATCAGTTGCGTGGTCTGGAAAATGCCAAACAATTCTTCACTATGCTTATCAAGGGCTTTCCCGACTTCCAATTTACTATTGAGGACATGATTGCTGAAGGGGATAAGGTTTGGGTTCGGTTTAAAGAAACGGGGACACACACAGGCAAATATTTTGGATTAGCCCCTACTGGCAAGAAGATCACCGTAACAGCCATTCACAACTTTCGCATAGTTAATGGCAAGGTTGTAGAAAGTTTCTCCGTCTCAGACGACTTGGCTTTCTACAAACAACTGGGTGTTATCGAACCCACAGAAGAAGCAAAGAAACTCTTTCCAAAGGATTTTTCGTAACTGCTTGCAAATTTAAAGTTTAATTTGAATGACCATAAATTTGAATCAGGTTTTGTTTAGAAGGATACACTAGTTATAAAAATCTTCCCTAACTTTTCGGGACTTGAATGATGGGAGCTTCTTCCAAAGTAATTAATACGCTTGAAAATGACATAACAGAAGAAATGGAGGTGATTGCCATAAACTGGTTGGTGCTCAGCATAATCACGATAATCACTTGGGGCTTCGTGGGTTTTTTCCTGAAGCTTGCTTCAAAATACTCACAATGGATTGAAATTTACATTGTGTCAAACGTTGCTTTATTTGTGGTTTCTCTGCTGCTTTTCATAAGTCAGAAACCTTCCATCAGTGTAGGCTCTCACGGCTTCAACTATGCTATGATAGGTGGCATCATGATGTCTCTTGCCGCCATCACTTTCTACATAGCTATACAGGTGGGGAAAGCCATCATTGTTATTCCATTAACGTCCCTCTACCCAGTCGTAACAATTGTATTATCTTACTTGATTCTGCACGAGGAAATATCGCTTACAAAAGGCTTTGGCATAATACTTGCAGTCCTCGCCTTAGTCCTTGTCGCAATTGATTAGGGTTCAACAAGCCTCTGTCAGGTTCATTTACAACAACACTAGTAGCAGTCATAGTCACAGAAGAATTAATGCAAATTTGACAGTTATGGAAACTTTGGTCTAATCGCCTTTGTTGAACAGGCGTCTACACACTTAAGGCACATTATGCATTCGGGATGAGTGAATTTTTCCCAAGGCTCATCCAAAATAGGAACCAAGGTGGGACAAACGTCAACACAGTCTCGGCAGCCAGCCTTAGAGCAGCGCACAGGGTCGCGTCTCAAACCCAAAAAGCTGAATCGACTGAAAAGCGCTGAAAAGGCACCTTGAGGGCAAAGATATCGACACCAGCCTCTTGGAACGTAAATGACAAGAGCTAAAGTAAGCGCCAGTATGACTATGCGAACCCAAAACAACGCTGAAACAGAAGTTATAGAACCGATTATGGCCCCGGAAACATCGGCTTCAGGATTCGCCAACAAGTCTGAGAGAGCGTTGCGAGCGTCAAACACGGTTTTAGGCACAACCGCAAACAGAGTATCGGCTGGACTGAGCGCGTTGAAAGGTGCCCAGGCAAACACACCAAACGTTTCTTTGTAACGTCCACCAATTCCAGCACTAACGGACCAAGCCAGAGTGCCAGAAATCAATATTGTCGCTGCTAAAACCACGTACTTAACGTAAATCATCTGACTATGAGTTCGCGGCGAAACTATTTTGTGCTTTCTCTTAACGAGATTCAGCATATCTTGAACCAGTCCGAAGGGACAAGCCCAAGCGCAGAAAGCCCGATTCAGAACCACAGCCGCAACAAAGATTGAAGCTAAGGCAAGCCAAGGCGGAACAAGCAAATAGAGCATGTACTGAAGCGAACCGAAAGCCTCACCCACAGTTTTAGAGGGCACACCAAGCAATCCGATAACTGGAAGGAGAATTGGCCAGGGTCCAAAACCCAGAAACAGCCCGAAGAACAAGAAAAAACAAACAAACTGCACGATGGTTCGAGGGGTTTGAAACCTGAAGATGAACCTCTTGACACGATTCAGCTTGCCTTCAACTGACGGCTTCTCTTCCTCTTTCCCCAACAGTCAGCCCCCGAACACAACAATCAATTGAGTTAAAACGTTTAACCCATCGATTTTTCATGTTTACATTCATGCTTTTACAAACGTGAGTCTAAGTGCCATAAAAACCTTTAGTGTAGGGGTTATCCTTTTCACTTTCACTCAAGTCTGTCTAAGTTAACTTCTGTTTTCTGCGTCGCTGGTCTTTTAAGCTAAGGGAGAAAGCCAAGCATTGGTGAGTGGTTGGAGAGAACCCATAACCGAAAGAGTTTAAAGAACACACTAAGGCTGTGTCACGAAGTCATTCAAGGGTTTGAGGGTTCAGAAGAGACATTGAGGCTTATCTTAAGTGTGGAAAATTCTTTGAGAAGGCTGATTGAGAATGCAGATTGACATTTTAAGGAAAGGCTTGCCCTAAGAAACTGAATTCTTTTAAAGCAAACAATGTTTTCAAGTTAAAGTGAACAGCCATGTTTTAATGATTGAACTTCATTTTTATGTTGTGAAAATCTCTCACGGTGGCAAAGTATTGGAAGCTGGCGTTAACGTTGAACTAACGCGATTACTGAAGGCTCAGAAGTATCATTTGGTAGGCAGCCATTCTGCTGTCAAGCGTTGCAGGTGGCTCTACGAAACACTTGTGCACGACCGCCCATGCTACAAACAAAAATTCTATGGCATAAAGAGTCACCAATGCATTCAGATGACCCCAGCGCTTCACTACTGCAACCTTCGTTGTCTCTTCTGTTGGCGTGTTCAGAGCGGAGACCTCCCGTCTCTGAAATGGGAAGAAACAAAGATGTCCAAGTGGGACGAGCCTGAAGAAATTGTTGAAGCTTGTGTGAGAGAGCAGTTGAAGATCTTAACTGGCTATGGGGGCAACCCGAAGACAAACAGGGAGAAGTTTTGGGAATCCTTGAAGCCTAGGCATGTGGCGATAAGCCTAACAGGTGAGCCCACTCTGTATCCACACCTCAGCGAGTTGATCGCTGGTTTTCGTCGACGGGGCTTCACGACTTTTCTCGTTTCCAACGGGACGGTTCCAGAAGCTTTAACCAAACTAGATGAAGAACCAACCCAGCTGTATGTTTCGCTCTGCGCCTATGATGCGCAGTCTTTTCGTGAAACGTGTCTGCCCCACACTTCAAACGCTTGGAAGAAACTCAACCAAACGCTCGCCTTATTGCCTAGTCTTAAGTGTCCGACAGTGCTAAGGTTGACTTTGGCGCGGCGCCTAAATCTGAGTCATCCTGAAGGCTATGCTCGCTTGATTGAGAAGGCTAATCCAACGTACGTGGAGCCCAAGGCTTACATGCACGTTGGTTTTTCCAGACTACGCCTAGGTTTCGAAAACATGCCGAGCCATCAAGAAATCCGTGACTTTGCCATTCAAATTGCCAAGCAGATTGGATACAACTTGGTTGATGAAGCCGAAGAAAGTCGAGTAGTCTTACTGAGTCGTTTACAGAAACCTATGAAAATCGCTTAGAAACCAAGGTTTTGCAAGCTTTTGGCAAAGCATATTAGCTTAGATAGAACATGATGTTCGAGACGCTCTTGGTCGTGATGTTGTGTCGTTGAAATCTCTTATAGGCAAGATTCAAGAGGAGCTGAGGAAAAGAGAAATTGTACACGAAGATGTTCAGAGGGACATGCGTCGAGCCACTCGCATATCAAAGCAGGCTATCCTCTATTCGCATCAAGAAAGATTTGCAGAAGGCAGAAAATTGCTCAAAGAAGCGGAAGAGCTTTTTGTTAAACTCCGCAAAACTGCGAAGAACCATCCCGACATGATGTATAGTGGAATAGTTGATGGTGCCTTTCAAGAGTACTCCGAGGCTAATGTATTGCTAACCTTGGTTGAGGAAGACCGATTCGTGGGTCCAGACGAGTTGGGTGTTCCAGCAGTTTCTTACGTGCTCGGTTTGGCTGACGTTATAGGCGAGTTCAGGCGCAGAGCCCTCGACTCGCTTCGAAAGGGAGACGTGAAAACCGCGGAGAAGTGCCTCCAAACTATGGAGCAGATACACATGGAACTGATGTCTATGGATGAAGCCTACATGCTTGTTCCTGGGCTGAGAAGAAAAAGCGACTTGGCACGACACATTATTGAAAGCACGAGGGGCGACGTAACCATCGAAGCCAGAAGGAGCACCCTCGAAGAATGCATGAAAAACCTGGAAAAAATCGTTAAGTCAAAGAAAAAACACTGAGCATCATGTTTAGGCTTAAGCTGCCTACAAGATTTGATTCTAGGTTTTCGGTTGAAAAGGCTCATGCCATGCAGTTGCGCCTGTCCAAACATGTTACCCGAAGAGACATGCTTCCAAAAACCATACGTTATGTGGCTGGCGTAGACGTCGCCTACGTTTCTAACGTATCCATAGGCGCAGTGGCGGTTCTCGACTACCCTTCTCTTTCAATTGTGGAATCAAAAAAAGCAAGGGTTAAAACACATTTTCCCTACATCCCAACCCTACTATCTTTCAGAGAGATACCACCAACATTAGCAGCCATTAAGAAACTAAAGACAGAGCCAGACGTTTTTCTAGTCGACGGTCAAGGAATAGCGCATCCGTATCGCCTAGGGTTTGCCAGCCACCTAGGCTTGATTTTAAACAAACTAACAATAGGTGTAGCCAAAAGCCTGTTGTGCGGAGAAGTCGGCGTCCTCAACCAAGAAGGATGGGCACCGATAACAGACAAGGGTGAAGTAATCGGCGCAGCTCTCGTCGTCTCCGTGGAGCAGAAAAGACCCATATACGTCAGCATAGGTCACAAGGTCTCGTTGAAAAAAGCCATAGAAATAGTCAAGCATTGCACAAAAATCCACAGAATCCCAGAGCCAATCCGTGCAGCGCACATCTTAGCAAATGAGGAGAAAAAATCGTTGATATCTAGTCCTTAGCCCCATTTTATATTAGGCAAATTCATTAATCTAAGAAACAAAAGAAGCTTGGGAGCGTTTTTGCTTGAACCCTCAACTGAAGCGAGTTGTTGAAAAGATTCTTGACAAGTCTCTTAGAAAAAAGGTAACGGATTTTATAGAGAACCCAACCATTGAAGTAGAAGGCAAGGTCTATTCTGGACTGCCTCTAGAAACCTCACCTGCCGGCGTGTCTCATCATCACAGTTACCCAGGCGGTTTCGTCGAGCATGTTTCTTCGACCATGGAAATAGCCGTGACGCTCTGTGATGTTGTAGAAAGAGTCTATCGTGGAAAGGTTGACCAAGACTTAGTTGTGGCTGGAACTATTCTGCACGACATTTTCAAGCCTTTAACCTACATTGCTAGGCAAGACGGAACCTACGGCTTGACGCCCCTTGCCGAACGATTAGACCACTTGACCCTCATCGTGGCTGAATTGGTTAAGAGAGGCTTTCCCCTAAACCTTGTACACATAGTTGCCTCTCACATGGGATGGCAACACAGTCCCATTGGACCCCGAACCGTAGAAGCATTGATTGTACACTTAGCCGACATGGCTGACTCAAGGCTCAACGGAGAAATCATGCGTGCAGCCCAATTCTTGTCCAGAGAATCAACGGGGATGGAGCTTGAACGACTCACAGCCAAAGAAGCGTTTGAAATAGTCAACGCCAAAACACTTCGAGGCTGGGAGGGAACAAGAAAAACAGTGGAAAAGATTAGGCAGAGACGCCTAAAGATTCGCTAGATTTTCTCACGCACTTTTGAGCCAGCCAACTTCATTTTTTCTGCATGGCTCATTCTCTTGATTTCGCGTTCTCTCTTCATCGCGTCGCTGCGGGTTTCAAACTTTTCCAAGTAAACGACTTCTTGTGGGAGATGGGTTCTGACGTATTTGGCGCCTCTTCCTGTTTTGTGAAGCTTCATACGGGTTTCCACATCTTTGGTATAGCCCGTGTAGAAGGCTCCATCCTTACAGACGAGAACGTAAACATAGTAAGGCATTCCCGCTCAGCCTCTTATAAGCTAAAATGAACCCTGAACAGAAATTAAAAATGCAAAAATAACGTTACCTGCTTATTCGTAGTAGATTAATTTTTGATCTTCCAATTTTTGATGAAGCTTGTTCACGGCTAAGTAAACATCTTCTTCACGCTTAGCTCCGGTGCAGACCAGTTTTCCGCTGGCAAACAAGAGAATAACCACCTTAGGGTCGTCCATGCGATAGATGAGCCCTGGAAACTGCTCCGGCTCATACATGGTTCTGCCCAAATCATACGCAGACTTTTCTAGGTCAATCATGCCCCCGAGACTTGCAGAAGCAACAATATTCTGAATCTTCAACTCTGGCTTACTAATAATAATGATGCCGCTCTTCTTCAACTCCTTAATCACACGCATCACCGCTCGACGTGCTTCTTTCTCCGACTTGGCGCCGGTGCAAACCATTTTGCCAGAATTGAAAATAAGCGTAGCCGTCTTGGGTCTCTTCAGGCGAAATACAAGGCCAGGAAACTGTTCAGGTCGATACTCCACGCCTGGATAACCCTTCACAACAGCGTTCAAGTCAACTCTCTGCTTCAGAGTCGCTGAAGCAACCACGTTCTCGATGTTAACAGTAGCCTTAACCTTGGGCATGTTTCAACAACCTCTTCTACCAATTTTTTAAACAGTCCCAACAATCATTATAACGACGTATTTATAAAGCCTTAGGCTAACGGTTTTTGCTTGAGGTTCATCCTTTTAGTCCTTTCCGCTTCCGGAAGATCTCACAGTCCCAAGCTTTATCACACCAATCGCAGTCCTGAGCTAACTTTGAACATTTCATGGCGAAGTTGCCTCACCTCATTTAGAAAGTTCCATGACCAACCGAATGAATCAAGATGCGCTCACAATCTGAAAGAGGTCGGTGAAACTGAGCTAAACATTTTTAATGTTGAGGCAAGGCAGCCTTCACCAGGTCCTTAAGATCGTGGATATGCTTATTATGGCTGTAGACCCATGACCCTTTTTTGAAATTTTTGTAGGGAATCGTTTGGCGCTTAGACTTCCTTAGGTCAAGAATTATATAGTCATAGCTAAGCAACAAGTCTGCTCTTCTCAATTTGGACAAGGTATCGACGAATTTTCTGAACTCCAGTTTCGGTAGATAAATGTCCACGATAAGAGAGTTTTCGTTGAGAATCTTGCCTAATCCGCCCACAAAAGGCTTATCCAGCAATGACACCGCAAACTTGGCGCACTTTTCCATATCATCAAATCTAAACACAAAAACGAACATGTCAGAGACAGACATGTCAAAGTGGAAAGTTAACACCTCAAAACCTTCAATCAAATCCCTCTCCAAGATATGTTTTCGATAATGATACTGCAAAACCTGCTTAGACACTCCGAGAACCTCTGCAAGTTCACTTAGACTTACCCTCGGATTTTTTTCCATTTCTTTCAACACTAGCACATCTATTTCGTCTCCCTTCAAGGGGTAGTCTTCAGGGTCGATTAATGTACGAGGTAGCCAGGGATCTTCAGCCGGAATCTCCTTGAACCATTCATCCCAAGATAAAACCCATTGTTTCGACTTCTCATCAAACCATTTGGTTTTTGAGTTGACGCCTTGAAAGCACGTAGTCCAGAAAATCTGAATGTGTCGGGCAACTCCCATTTTTTCTATTGCCTCCATGAATCGCTCAAAATCTGCGCAGTGATCGTTTGGGAGGTTGTAGTATGCTATGCAGCCTTCATTCCTTCCATAGCACCTGTCTATATATATCCAAAAGTCATTAACCTTCAAACAATCGAGGAGTAAGTCCTCATAACCCGGGATGGCCTCCGCCATGACAACAGCTTTCTTTAGTCCCAGATTTGTACAGTAGATGTTTGTACGAAACCTCAAGAAAACACGAGAAGACATACGCCTTAGTCTTTTTCGCAGAGTGTCAGTTTTTAAACCAAGTTTTCTTGCGGCTCGTGAGATGTTTCGTGGTCCATAAATCCCTAAACCTTCTAATATCCTCAAATCCATGAGGTCGAGTTTCTTTGGCATATGTTCCTCTCGCCGAGTAGTAAGCGAACGTTGCCCATTAAATGTATTTCTTAAGGCGAAGGTCTATACGGAACATGAGGAGGAGCTGGGTCGTCAATTGGGTCGCCATCTTGAGGTTCCACCAAGGAGCTGCTGTTAGCTACTATACCTTCCCGCGTGCGAATTGAAATTTGGGGTGGATTGCTTAGAACTACTGCTGTCGCAGTGATGGTTGAAGCTAATACGATAAAAAATAGAACCGCAACTTTGAGGTTCAACCTACTATCACCTCCTTTCTCATTTTTCGGACTAAAGACTACAAAAAACGTCTGAAAATACAAAATGTTATAAGTAATTTCTTCAATAATCAGAAGTTTCCTCGGTGGTTGATTTGGAATCCGAAACCTTCCAAACGATGCAGAGGAGAGCTGTTCTAGATTTTTTGGACGTAATAATCTTGTTAGAGTTGAGGAAACGTCCTCTGAGCGGGTATGATTTCATCCACTTAATTCATAAAAAGTTTGATATTCTGGTGAGCACTGGAACGGTTTATTCTTACCTTTATGCGTTGGAGAGGAATGGGTTAGCAAAAGGCGAACACTCTTCAAAGAGTAGAACCTATACGTTAACTGAGTTTGGGAAAGAAGCTGCTAAAGACTATTTAAATGCGAAGGACAAAATCTCAAGATTCATCTTATACATTTTCAGCGGTGAAGAAAACCTATTCGGCTTCAAATAGACCCCTATTTCCCCTTGAGTTAGTGTTCAGAACGCCACCATTCACGGTCTCTGCGAGATCTCCGCCAGATTGGGCCTCTACTCAGATGTCTTCTCAAGGCTTCCCTGTACCTTGGGTTCTGATACTTGATAGGCGCAGCCGCACCTTGTTTTTCCATCTCATTTAAGTGTTGTATAGTCATCCCCAAATCCCAGTCTTTCAAAAGCATAGTTCCTGTCTCCGCTTCCAACACCTTCAACGTCCTTATAAGGTTGCAAAGGGCAGCCACGGTCTGAGACAAGCAGTGAGCCCACTTGCAACGCACACTATTATGAAGCTTCTCGTTAGCCATCTGCTCCATAGCAATGTTCATGCTCTTATATAGGTGAAAGAAGGCTTTGTCCCTAAACCCTTCATAATCAGGTTTATTCTCTGGCTCCCTTTTGCCATCAGCGGCTTTCTGCGGGTCATCATGACCCCCCTCTCTAGACCCCCCAGGCATAATCATCATCACCCTATTTAGATCCAAAAACAAAATACCTATTTACCTCTTGTGCGCACTTGCGCACTTCTCAAGAAAAGAAAAAGAAGGAAGTTGCGGGAGACATCTCTCCATCGATGTTCTAAAGCCTTAATTTTCCCTCTTGGATTTCTTTGCCAACATCGGAACGTATTCTATAAACAAAATCACAAGAAACAACAAAATTATAAGAAGCATACCCTGAGGCGTGCGTATGAACAAGGGCACATTTCCAATCCACGGTGCTATACCCACAACCTTGCCGACTAAAAGCTGGCTTGAAATCATTCCATTCAACGTCTCAGGTCCACTCCAATAATCAGGCGAACCGTTGTTGTCACCCATAGTCTGGAAAAACCACGTGTTATCATCTTCAACTTTGTTTATAGCCCGATGCACAATTAGTTCGCTAGGGTCGGTGGGTCTATGAAAAACAATTATGTTACCGCCGTTTTCCCTTGAGGCAGCATAGATTTCATCAACGCTAGAAACGCCTTGAACAATAATGAGGTCGCCCACATTCAAGGTTGGAATCATGCTCCCAGACGCCACTGCCAGAAGTGGATATTCGGTCCTTAGGGCAAACCTCAAACCAAACCAGAAAGCAAACACGCTACCTAGAAGCAGTATTCCTAAGATTACGGTTTTAACATAACTGCTCTTGAACACTCTGGACCATTTAGATTGAGCCAATCTTTCGCCAACTATGTGCATTTCTTTGATGCTGTCCAACTGATGAAAAGAAACATGACAAACTCACGTTAAAAACTTAACGCTTTCCTTACAGATGAAAAAAATAAGAGGGGATGGAGAGTAACCCTTCTCTCTCAAGGTCAGTGGAATGGTGCCTAAATCTTTCGCTTGTTAATAACGTATCTGAATGGTTTGTGGCATTTGGGACAGTCAAAGAGACCGATTTCCAACTGCATCCTTTTGCCTGATTTGTCCGGTCGACCAGCCATTGTCCATCTTTTCTTAGGGGTACTCACTTCAGTTCCACACTTTGGACATTTTGGTTTCATTGACATGTTGTTTCCTCCATCATGACCGGGTATGTTGGTTTAATGTTCAATGAATAAAAGACTATCGGTATGTTGAGGCTGATGGAAACCCCTAACATATATATACTCAATGGAAACATCATGAAGGAAACCATAAATGTTGATGTTAAATGACAAAAGAATGTAGCAACAATGATTTTATGGAAAGGAATGATAAACAAGTTCGTGGAAAACATGGTAAAAGACACCCTCGACGCACGCTAAAATTATGTAATCATGTGGCAAAAGGGCAAAATCTTTGAGGCGAATCCGTCAAATAAGATAGCCATAGGAGAGAACACGAAAATGGACGAAGAACTCGCCTTTTTCGCTATTGAACATGCCCGAAAGTTAGGAGCACAATACACTGATGCTAGGCAAGAGGCTCATTACAATGAGCTCGTTACCGTGGCAAACGGGAAAATAGAGCGCGCTATAGTCAACCAGAAAGAGGGCATGGGCATTCGAACCCTAGTAAAAGGCGCTTGGGGCTTCCAGTCATCAACAGATTTGACTAAAGACGACGTGAAAAACGCCGTAGAAACAGCGTTCAAAGTGGCAAAAGCGTCTAGCAAGCATGTGTCAAAACCAGTCATGCTGGCGCCGACAAAAGCGCATCAAGATTCCTATGCGGTTATTGTGAAGACTGATTTGGAAGATTTTGCCTTTGAAGACAAGCTGATGGAAATGCAGAGTTGGGAGAAGAGGCTCCATGTGTCTAAGGCTGTTATTCGAGGAATAGTAGACTACAACGGCATAAAGATTAACAAGTTGTTTGTGAACAGCGAGGGCGCCAACATCAGGTTCACCAACATGTTGACATGGGCTACTCTTAAGGCAGACGCCAAACGAAGAGATATGACTCAGTTCTACGAGCAAACAATAGGGCATTCAGGCGGATACGAAATCTTCGAAAAAGGAGACATGGAGAAAAGGGCGCGTCAAATTGGACACAAAGCAGAAGCTCTTCTGAAGGCAAAACCAGCCAGAGAAGAGAGAAACGCAAAGGTGATTCTAGACCCAGACTACCTGGCCTTGTTATCACATGAAATTGTTGGACACCCCAGCGAAGCGGACAGGGTCCTGGGGCGAGAAGCCGCTTGGGCGGGCACCACTTGGTGGGCTGGAAAAATTGGAGAAAAAATTGGCTCTGAATACTTCACAGTGTACGACGACCCAACGCTTCCTAGAACGTTTGGTTACTATCGCTATGACGATGAGGGTGTGATGGCTAGGAGGAAAGTTCTCGCTGAGAAGGGCGTGCTCAAAGGTCACATGCATAGTCGAGAGACAGCGACGGTTTTCGATGTTGAACCCAACTCTGGCATGAGAGCCATAACGTTTGAGTACATTCCCCTGATTCGGATGTCAAACACATTCTTTGCTGACGGTGATTGGAAATACGAAGAAATGATTGAGGAAACCAAACACGGATACCTTGTCTCCACCATGAGACACCCCTCCATTGACGATAAACGTTACAACTGGACCATAAGTTCCCAAGAGGGCTACGAAATCAAAAACGGAGAATTAACAACTCACTTAAGAGACATTGCACTCTCATCCACAGCACCAAATTTTTTCAAAAGCTTAGACGCAGCCTCAAGAAAAGGAGAAATTGCTCCAGTGCCTGGATGCGGCAAGGGCGACCCGATGCAAGGATTATACGTAGGGAATGGAGGACCCTACCTACGTGGCGTGGCAAACATTTTGGGGGTTAAGTGAAAAATGATGAAGTCTTCGGACCTAAAAGGGATAGGCGAACGAATACTAAAAATTGGTGAGCAGCAAGGAGCAGAAGAAACCGAAGCCTACGTGGTCTCGAACCGTGTCTTAACCGTTCGACTGGTCAACAATGCGGTTTTTGAGGCAAAGGGCGTGCACGACATAGGTGCTGGCTTGAGAGTGCTCAAGGCGAACGGATTAGGCTTCAGCGCCACAGCAGACCTTTCTCAAAAGTCACTGAGGAAGGCAGTAAAAGGGGCTGTTGATACTTCGAAAGCCCGAAGACTTCCGTTCAAATACACGTTTCCGCCGCCAGCCAAGGCTCCAAGAGTTACGGGTGTATATGACAGCAAATTGGCAGGGGTTCCAAGCGATAGGGCGGTTGAGTTAGCCTATGACATGGTGGAGGCTTCTCTTGCATACAACCGCAAAATCAAAGACAACTCTGGAGTGTTCAACTTGGTGCAATACCATACTGTTGTGATGAACTCTCATGGATTAACCGCTCAAGACGACGGAACCTTTTTTGAAGCAAGCCTGACAGCCACAGCCAAGCGGGGAGCAAAGTCGTCAGAGGGAGCAGAATCCACAGCTGGTCGAAGCCTAGGAGAGTTGAAGCCGAAGGAGGTTGGTGAAAGCGCGGCTGAAATGGCTGTTTTGGGTCTAAAGGCTCAAAGGCTTGAAGAGGGAACATACTCGATTCTTCTTGATCCAGAGCCAGTTTCGGATATAATTCAGTATGTTGAGTTGCTCACCAGTTATCCTTTGGCAAAGAAGGATTACCCGCTTTTCTTGGACAAGGTTGGGAAACGTGTTGGGAGTCAGCAACTGACCATCGTGGATGACCCGTTGATGCCTGGGGGGGTGGGCTCTTCGCAGGTTGATCAAGAGGGGACGCCTTCTAAAAAGTTTGCTATTATTAATAAGGGTGTTTTGAAAACTTTTGCCTACGACTCTTTTTACGCAGCCATGGATAAGAAGCAGACGACTGGCAGTGCGAATCGGTACTACTTCGTTGTTGGTGTGAGTTGGTTTCCGGGTAGGAACTACAATTTGGAGCCTATTCCAAGAGCTCGAAATCCATGTATTTTGCATGGTGGGTGGAAGGGAGATGAAATTCTTGAGGATATGAGAGATGGATTGTTAGCCAAACGTTTTCATTACACTCGATTGACGAATCCAACGCGAGGCGATTTTACTAGTGTCTTGCGGATGGGTTTGTACCGTGTTAGGAATGGGAAAATAGTGGGTGCGGTGGAGAAGTCGAGGCTTGTCGATAATCTTTTGGATATCATGAAGAATGTTGACGCGGTTTCGGATAAGCTGGTTGTGGCTGGGAGTTGGGGAGACTACGTGCACGCAGCTGCCGTTCGAACTAAGGCGCATGTCACGTGTGTTTGATTGGATTGAAGTGTTTGGTGTAAGAGGGGTTTTGTGTTTTTTGTGTGTGTGCGCACAGTTGACCTAGCCCCTCTATTTGGATACTATTAGGATCCAAATATGAAATGTATCATTTGAAAGAGGCGTGTGTTTTATTGCCTGTATGCTTAGAGGTTATGGTTTTGGTAATTCGTGGTTGCATCTGGGGCACATGACTAGACCGCAGTATTTTTGTACAGAACAAGTTTGGCATGTTTTTGTTTCTTCCCGACGGAATCGGTAGCCGCAGAGCGGACACATCAACTCTTGTTCAGGTTTTGCTTGCTTGTTTTTGGTTGTCATGGTTTCACCTGATCGGTAGGATGTTTGGGAGTATTCGGTAGGTGAGTCCGCCGACGAGAAGCGCTAGGGCTATTGTAAATGTCATTATGAGAAGGGCGTTTCTCCAGCCTAGCTCTCTTCCAAGAACGGCGACTGTTGCCACACAGGGAATGTAGATTGTGACGACTAGGGCGAAAATGAAGATTTGAAGCGGCGTCATGAAGACCAGTAGATTCTGTGCGTTGGCGCCGTACTGTACTATAGCCAATGCCACCAAAAGTTCTAGGGTTAATTCTTTGCGTAAAATGCCCAATATTAGTGTGATGCCAGCTACTGCGGGAAGCCCCAGCAAGCCTGAGACAACTGGTTGCATGGGATTTACAATCGTCCATAAGGTTTGTGTTTCATACAGGGCGCCCATCACTAGACTGCCTAGGGTAACTATTGGGAAGGCTACAAAAGCGAAGTCTTTGAATCTAAACCAAGTTTTCTTAGCCACGGCTGATGCTGAGGGAATCCTAAACGGAAACATTTCCATAACCAGACCAGAAGACTCGCCTGGAAGCAACCGGTGCAAGCCTAAACCAACCAAACCTATGAGGACAACCTCAAAAACGTAGATGAGAACAGCGTAGAACCAACCCACAAAGTTGGCTACAGCGCCCAAAATAACTGCTGTTCTGGCGCTGCATGGAACCAGAACAATTAAGGTGCAAGCCAAGATTCTTTCCCTTTTTGTTGTCAGTACCCGAGTGCCCATGATGGCTGGCACGTTGCAACCCGCACCTGTTAATATAGGGATGATAGCTCTGCCATGGAGCCCAAGCTTGTGCATGATATTGTCTGATAAGAATGCTATACTGTTGAGGTAGCCTGTGTCTTCTAACAGGGACAAAACAACGTAGAAAGTCAAGATGTATGGCACGCCCACGCTAAACCAAGCCAGAACCCCAGCGTCAACACCCCAGAGAACAATTCTAGTCAAGGTTGCATTTGGGACTAGCCAAGAAATCAGCCGACCAATTGAAGGAGAGATGAACGAACCCCAAAAACTGTCCACCGCCTCGCTTAGCAAGCCGCCAACGTAGAAAATAAACGCAAACACTCCTACCAAAACAGAGAGCATCATGGGGATGCCTGTGTAGGGCGCCACAGAAACATGTTTCAACCTCTCCGAGAGAAGAGCTGGTTGTTTGACCCTTACTTGAACAGCGTCAGCAATGGTTCCAGCCAATCCGTATCTCTCACGTGCAATTCTCACTCCGACAGGTTCGCCATGTTTATCTTCTATTTGGTTAGCCAACAGAGCCGACAACTGCAGAATCCCTCGTTGGTTAGGTTTTTCACCACGCCACCTGTGTCGCCACCTCTTTTGTTTATCAAGCCGTTCCTCTTTCTGACCTTCTTTGACAAGTTGAGTGAACTCCATGTCGCCTTCAAGAAGTTGTAGAGCTAAAGCCCTGGCAGGCAGGTCATACGGTGTCTTCGGCATGTAATTGCTTATGGCTTCTTCCAATGTTTGAACGGCTTGCTCCACATCACTGCCATAGACAATTTCTCGACTCTTGCGTTTCCATTTTCCCTGGGCAAGGTCAACCGCCTTCTGAACCAGTTCTTTTATGCCTTCTCCTCGAACCGCCACTGTAGGAACAACTGGGACACCCAGAAGCTCTGAAAGTTTTTCATGATTGATTTCTAGTCCAATTTTTGCTGCGTAGTCGATAAGGTTCAGGTCGACAACTACCGGAAAGCCTAGTTCAAGAAACTGTAACACTAGATACAGGTTTCGTTGAAGGTTGGAGGCGTCCACCACGATGATTACAGCGTCGGGGCGCCCATCTAAGACGCCTCGTCTAGCAACCCATTGGTCGTCGGAAAAGGCACTGATTCCATACGTGCCAGGCAAGTCAATTATGCCAATTTTTAGCCCATTATGCGTCGTCACACCCATATTCAATTCAACGGTTTTGCCAGGATAATTCGCTGTGACAACACCTAATCCAGTCAACTGATTGAAGACACAACTTTTTCCAACGTTTGGATTCCCAGCCAAGGCTATTGTCAAATCTGTTTTTTCTTTGACCTCCTTTAGCGCTCTGTGACACAACACACTGGCCAGCCTTCAAAAAATTATTACCTTTTTCTGTAGATCATCCAAATGTAAGTGCCAAAAATCGCCAAGTAGATCATCTGAATGAGCAGTATGAGAAGCGAAGGAGACTCATGGTAACCTGTAAACACGTGAAGCACAGACCCTAACACACCTTCTTCTGGAAGTATGCCGCCAGAGTTATACACATGCTCAATGATAGGAGGTAGAACACCAAGTTCTTGAAACGCCATTGCCCCATGCATAGTGATGCCTGACGCAAACAGAAGCAACAATACGCTGGTGTACATGAAGAATTTCCTCCAGTCAAGCTTCACGGTTCCGCGCATTAAGAAAAATGCCACACTGATAGCAACAAGTAGTCCAAAAGACGCGCCTACGGCTGTCTCTGTGAACGCAAGAGCCGCTGCTGCAGACAAAAACAGAATAGTCTCTACGCCTTCCCTCAAGACAGATGTGAATGCAAGTGCGGATATTCCTATTAATTGTCCAGTTGATATGGCTACATCAACTTTTTGCTGCAACTCACCTTTAATTTTACGTGCGTTCTTAGCCATCCAAAATATCATGTATGTCAAGACCCCTGTGGCGGTGAACATGGCGAAGGCTTCAAACCACAAGCCCGCAAAACCCTCCGCAAAACCATACAGTGTCCAAAAGATTAGAGATAAAAGAATGCTGGCAAGGACTGCTAGTCCACTGCCCAGCCATAGGTATTTGGTCAAGTCATTCTTTCCGATTTTTCTGAGGTAAGCTCCTATAATTGCGATGATTAACGCTGCTTCAAGCCCTTCTCTTAATGTAATTATGAATTGTGCCAACATTTCGTTCAACTCCTTTTAACCCAAATTACTGAGGCAACATTTCTTCCCAAGGCGTAGCTTGCTCCCATAACCTTCACGATAATAGGACCATTGAAAGGCGCCTTCTCCTCAATCGATACAGAAGCACCCGGGACCAAACCCAAAGTGGCTAAATACTGCAGCATGTCTTGCCTTTCATCTGTTATTTTAACGATCACACTGCTTTCTCCTTGGCTCAAACTCGTTAGCATTTCAGACTTCTCTTCAACCAGTCGTCCAGATTCCGAAGGGATCGGGTTTCCGTGGGGACACGTTTTTGGATGCCTTAACGCTTTTTCCAAAGGCTTGATGATTTCATCCCCAGCAATGGCGTGTTCTAATTTGCAGGCGGCGTCGTGAGCCTTGCTCCATTCAAACTGCAAAATGTCTGTGAGTAACCGTTCAGAGAGACGATGCCTTCTCACAACGTCCAAAGCTTTTTTACGTCCTTTAGCCGTTAGTTTCACGCCTTTGTAAGGTTCATGCACGACAAGGTTTTGTTTCTCCATGCTTTCAATAGTGTTCGTGATGGTTCCCAACGCCACACTTAACCGTTTGGCGAGTTCAGTGGTTTTGGCGGAGCCATTTCGCTCTTGCAATGCGTAAATCGCTTCTAAGTATTCTTCAATGGTCGCTGACACTTCATTAGTCTGTGACATTTTCTCTCGCCTCTTAAGTTGATTTAGGTTTATCGTAGAAATAATTACGATTTCTCGTATATTAATCTTCTTATATTATTGACCAGAGTAGAAATGACCTTGGCAAGGGTCCTTGTAAACCAAGATTTGGCTTGTAAAGCACCGCCCGCAAGCAACTAGATCAGAAATCTTGCCAAAGAAAACAGAAACAACGCAAGGAAAAACAGAAACAACAATCCCACGTACAAGTACCAAGCCAAGCCTCGGGCGGGTGCGCCACAACCTGGGGCGGGGCAGTAGCCACCGTAATGACGTGCGTGATGAACAACATTGCCTGCTTGTGAATACTTCTCCGGGTTTTTGTCGAACTCGTTTTGACACGTGGTGGAGCAGAAAAAGTAAACACTGTTTGCACGAATCGACTTGTAAGCAGCAGTTTTCTCGTCTACACTCATACCGCAAACAGGATCCTTAACCATGTTTTTCACCCTTAACCGCTCTTTTTGACAACCTTCTCTCTTCTTTATAAGAGTGAGCACAATGCATGCAGCAGAATGTTGTTTCCTTTCCGTCGATGACTTCTCGGTAGCCTCCTTCGTAGACTTTGCAGCCGCAGTGAGCACAAACGTAGAGGCTGGGCTCAATGGCAACAGACACCAAGTCGGCGAACCGTTTAAAAAGCCCAGTGCACAGCTCCTTTCCTTCCTTGGTGAGTTCAAAGACTTTCTTTTCCTTCTCCCCAACTGGCTTGAGGGTGTGTTTAACTAAGCCCTTTTCCTCTAGCTGCTGAAGAAACGGGTAGACCAGGCTTGGGCTGACTTCTTTTCCTATGCGTTGTTTGAAGCGGTTGAGTATGCTGTAGCCGTGGGCTGGTCCCTCATAGAGAATCATGAGTATGTAAAAGCGCGAGAAATCAGAAACGAGTTCCTGGAACTCTTCAGTTTTTGATTCTGGGGTCATCTGTGTTCGCCAAAGAGGATATGGAGTTGCGAAGATATAAATATTATCTGTGCAGATATATCTAAAAAAGATACATTTATATCCTAGATAAGCGTCAAATACCTTAGCTCTTGAAGAGCAAGACAAGGAAGTGAACTCAAGTTGCCCAGAGATCCCGTCTGCGGCATGGTCGTAGAAGCAGACAAAGCAATCAAACGAAAGATTGGAGACCGAACATACTATTTCTGCAGCGAATCATGCGCCCGCACCTACGAGCAACCCGAACTAGAATTGAAACAAATGAAGCGGAGAGTTGCCCTAGCTCTTGCGGGTGTGGTAAGCGTTGCCGCCCTGCGTGTCATAGCCATGCTTGGCCTAGCTGTAGCCATCATGACTTTCAGGATAGTTGGAATTTCTGCGTGGGACCTCGCCTTTTTCATTCTGTCAACTCCAATTGTCTGGATAGCTGGATGGAGTATTCATTATGGAGCTTACAAGGCGCTTAGAAACCGTTCTATAAACATGGATGTGCTTATAACCACCGGTGTTTTAGCTGGTTGGGGATACGGGGTAGTTAGCACCTTCTTCCCGTGGCTAGGGTCTGAAGGATTCGGCTACATGGAAATCGCCATCGCAATTCTAGCGTTCGTGTTGTTGGGCAAATTCATCGAGGAAACTATCAGAAGGAAGTCTGCTGCGGCTATTCGGAAACTACTTGAGCTTCAGCCCACAATTGCAAGGGTTTTGAAAAATGGACAAGAGGTTGAGGTTCCAGTAGACGATGTTCAGGTTGGAGATGTTTTTGTTGTTAGGCCCGGGGAAAAAATCCCAACTGATGGTGTGGTTGTCTCTGGCTATTCTTCGGTTGATGAGAAAATCATCACTGGCGAAAGCATCCCTGTGGAGAAAAACATGGGCAGCGAGGTGATAGGCGCTACCATAAACAAGACGGGATTGTTGAGGGTGAAAGCCACAAAGGTGGGCGAGGACACGGCGCTTATGCAGATTGTTCGTTTGGTGGAAGAGGCGCAATCAGCCAGCGCTCCAGTTCAAAGGTTGGCAGACCGCGTTGTCGGGTATTTTGTTCCAGCCGTGTTCACGGTTGCGGCAATAGCCTTCTCGTATTGGCTGGTTTTCAAGGGTTTCTCTTTTGCTTTTCTGGTGCTATTAGCCATTTTGCTTATTGCTTGTCCATGCGCCTTGGGTATAGCAACGCCGACCGCCATTTTAGCTGGTGTTGGCAAAGGTGCTGAATACGGAGTTTTGCTGAGGGGCGGTGAATACGTTGAGAATGTGAGAAAACTGAACACAATAGTGCTTGATAAAACTGGCACCTTGACTAAGGGTGAGCCCTCTGTCACCAACGTCTTAGCGTTTGAGGGCTACAAAGAAAACGAAGTGCTGGAGTTTGCGGGAGTTGCAGAGAAGGGTTCTGAGCACCCGTTAGCAGAGGCAGTTCTGAAGGCAGCGTCCAAAGCTGGCTTAAACATTCCAGACGCTGAAACGTTTGAGGCTGTACCCGGACATGGCGTCAAAGCTTCTCTTAGGGGCCACGTGATTCTCTTTGGAAATCGCAGACTCTTGGAGGGGAACAAGATTGCTCTAGTAAGGTCAATTGAGTCTCATCTGACAAAGCTTGAGGAACAAGGCAAGACCGCTATGCTCCTTGCTATAGACGGAAAAATCGCCGGAATAGTTGCGGCTATGGACACGCCCAAAGACAACGCGGCTGAAGCCATAAAGAAGTTTAAAGAATTGGGACTCGAGGTCGCTATGCTCACAGGCGATAACGAACGAACTGCCAAGGCAATAGCCCAGCAATTGGGTATTGACACCGTTATTGCAAATGTTTTACCCTGGGAAAAAGTGAATGTCATCAAGAAGCTGCAGAGTGAGGGCAAGGTAGTTGCCATGGTTGGCGACGGCGTCAACGATGCGCCAGCCCTCGCCCAGGCTCATGTTGGAATAGCCATTGGTAGTGGAACTGACATCGCCAAGGAAACAGGCGGCATTGTTCTAATCAAGGACGACTTGCGCGATGTGGCCCGTGGGATTCTGCTCAGCAAAGCAACCATGAAAAAAATAAAACAAAACCTCTTTTGGGCGTTTTTCTACAACTCAGTTTCCATTCCAGTTGCTGCGGTTGGCCTGCTGAGTCCAATCATAGCCGCTGGAGCCATGGCTTTCAGTTCACTATTTGTGGTGAGCAACTCGGCAACTCTCAAACTGCTCAAACTATAAAAACACGGAGAGGGGAGGTGAAAAACGAAAATGGCTAAAGACCCAATATGCGGCATGGATGTGGACGAGAAAACAGCCAAGTACAAGTCGGAGCACACGGGCAAGACCTACTACTTCTGCAGCCAAATGTGCAAGACAACTTTTGACAAGAACCCAATGAAATACACAGGCAGCCACACAGGGCACTCTATGCACTCCGAACACTCTTGCTGCTAAAAAAAGGAGAGATGAAAAATCAATGCATGAACATGGTGCATGAACATGGACAAATGCACCTACAGGTAAAACTTTGTAGAAAAAAGGAGAACGGAGGAAAAGCATAATGAAACTCGGTGTTAAGTCCAAATCAGTTCAAAAAAATAGAGAACGGCAAAACATGGAGTCAGAACAACATATCATCGTTTTGGAAGATGTGACCAAAACCTATCAAATGGGCAAAGTGGAAGTCCACGCTTTGAGAAGCGCCGACTTAATTGTGCAAAGAGGCGACTTCATGGTCATACTTGGCCCGAGCGGCTCAGGCAAGACAACGCTTCTCAACCTCATCGGAGGCATCGACACACCAACAACAGGAAACATCCTAGTGGACGGTGTCAATCTAACTAATCACACAGAAAGAGACTTGACACAATATCGCCGAACAAAAATCGGCTTTGTATTCCAGTTTTTCAACTTAATTCCAACCTTAACGGCCAAAGAAAACATTGAGTTAGCGGCTGAGCTTGTAGAAAGCCCCAGAGACGCCTTAGAAGTTTTGAGGCAAGTTGGCTTGGATGACAAAGCCGACCGCTTTCCAAGCGAACTAAGCGGCGGTGAACAACAACGAGTGGCAATTGCGAGGGCTCTCGTAAAAAACCCGCCAATACTCCTCTGCGACGAGCCTACCGGCGAGTTAGACAACGAAACTGGCAAAAGAATTCTCTCCGTCCTGCGCAATATCAATCAGAAAGAGGAAAAAACGGTCGTCTTCGTCACTCATAACTCCGCAATTGCTCAAATGGCTGACAAAGTTGTTCGCCTAAGAAACGGCGAAATTCACCGAGTGGAACACAATGACAATCCCTTGAAACCAGAAGAGGTTGAATGGTAAACATTGACCATTATATCTAAGAAACTTTTCAGAGACATTAAGACAACCAAATGGCAGTTCAGCGCCTTAGTACTACTTGTCGTTATAGGAATGATTTTCTTCGTTGGATTAATTTCATCAGTTCAAAACCTATGGAAATCTGTTGACGAACCTTACACGTCATTAAGCTTTGCCGACTTCTCGGCGAAAGTGTATAGTGCACCAGCTAACATCACAGAAGAAATCAAAGCTATCGATGGCGTGAAGGCGGTGGCTGGACGAATCAACATAGAAGTTCCAATGACCATGCCAAGCATGGAAAATCAGTTCTTGACGGGGCGAGTCATAACCTTGCCACGCGACTCACACCCATTAGTTAATGATGTGCAGGTTGTGACGGGCAATTACTTCGCTGGAATCTCCGAAAAAGAAATGCTTGTTGAAAAAGCCTTTGCAGACTACCATAACCTAAAAGTTGGAGACATAGTACGCCTCACTTGGGGTACTAATCAATCTGACTTTACAGTGAAAGGCATCGTTGTAAGCCCAGAGTACATTTGGCCAGCTAAAAACATTAGAGATCATATGCCAACCGTGTTAAGAAACTGGGGCGTTTTGTTTCTGCCCGAAGACGAAGTCAGAAGCACTTCAAATTTCAATGACCGGATCAACGAAATCGCTGTTACAGTCACCAGCTCAAATGTTAGAGACGATGTAGTGGGCAAGGTCAAGGCGATTCTGACACCGTATGGGTTGGCAGAGGTAACCGTTAAGGAGAACCAAGCCAGCGACAAAAACCTTCACCTCTTGATAGGCGCCCTGGACACGTTGGCTCCAGTTTTCTCAGGCTTCTTCCTCGCTGTTGCAAGCGTCACTACGTATGTCCTTTTGACCAGAACGGTGAGCGCTCAAAGCACACAGATAGGTACGATGCGAGCTTTGGGGTATCGAAAACGTCAAATCTTAACCTACTACTTCAGCTTCACTCTTTTCGTGTGGCTTACAAGTGCAACGATAGGGGTCATTCTTGGATACATATCGTCAATCTATCTGACTCAACTGTTTGCAAGCCGTGTAAACCTGCCACTTGTCTACATCGAGCCTCAATGGGCCAACTATGCCATAGGAAGCACGGTGGCGTTGGTCTTTTTGCTTATCGCCGGGGCTGTGCCAGCTTGGCAGGCTGCAAATTTGAAACCTGCAGAGGCAATGCGCCCCCGTGCGCCTAAATTGGGGCGAGTAGTCAAGATGGATAAGGGATTATTCTTTTTACGCCACGCTTCCAGTTCGGTTAAGATGCCTATGCGTAATCTGTTTCGTTCGAAGCAGCGGTCCCTAGCGATGATCCTAGGCATAATGCTTGCTACTAGCGTTGTGGTGTCGACGAACTCTTTTCTTGACTCGTTTGACAATCTTTTCAAGGTCATGTACAATGATGTAGTCGCTTATGACATGAAAGTTACGTTTCTCAGTCCTCAGAACGCAAACGTTGTAATCGTTGCCAAGAATGTTTCAGGTATTCTTACGGTGGAGTCAATTCTAGAAATTTCCTATCATTTAAGGCGTAACGGAAAAGAGTATTCAGCCACAATTATGGGTCTTAACTCCAATGAAACCCTGCTTAGATTATACACACTTTCAGGTGCCCCGACAACCGTTAGCCAAGACGGAATCCTTCTGTCACAAATGCTTAGAGACAAGCTAGGCGCAGAGGTAGGTGACCAATTAGAGCTGCATTTCCTCAATTCCACCGATTACATAAAGGTCGTAGGGTTCATCAAATCTTCGTTCGGTGGAACCGCCATTCTTTCTCTAAGGAAGGCTCAGGAAATCTTGGGAATCGGCGACTTCATCGGCGGTTTGCTGGTGAAAATTGAGTCTCAACAGGAAGAAAGAGTGAAACAAGACTTGTTTAAGCTCCCAAACGTTTCTGGCATAGAGACCACTGCTCAGAATAAGCAAGATAATATGGAGATGCTGAGGCTTTTCAACGGGTTCATCTGGACAATCTTCAGCTTTGGAGTCTTGATGGCATTCGCCGTTGTTTTCAACATTGTTTCACTCAACCTCCTTGAGCGCAGCCGCGAATTGGCCACTATGAGAACAATAGGTATAACAATGCGCAGAATAGCGGGCATGGTTACTTTGGAAAACGCTCTTCTGGGATTCGTAGGCATTTTCCTTGGCTTGCCAGCAGGCAACTATTTGGCTCAGTATTTCTTCACTTTCTTCGTCAGCGACCTCTTCGTATTGGACACTGTTACTTATTCTGCAACCTATGTCTTAGGAGGCGCCATTATCTTCACAGTCTTGTTGGTTTCAAGCATACCAGGACTCAGGTATGTTAGAAATCTGAACCTAGCAAAAGTCGTGAAGGAACAAGCAAGGTGAATACGAACATGGCGATCAGAGAAGCAGTTAACATTCAAAGACTAGATAAAAATGTGGTAACGAGAAATCGAAGCTGCCAAACCAAGGATGAAGAAGAAAAAATATTATTCATTGCTAAAAAAATACACTCGCATACTGGCTCCGTATTATGACACTGTGACTAAATTCCTTTCACTTGGAAGGGAATCAAGGTTAAGGGACAAAGTCGTAGATTTTACATGTGCCAGAAACGGGTCCAGAATTCTAGATGTCTGTACTGGAACAGGGAAACAGGCTTTCGCCTTCGCAAAAAAGGGTTACGATGTCATAGGCATTGACTTATCGGAAGACATGCTCAAAGTAGCCAAAAAGAATAACATATATCAAAACGTGAAATTTGAAGTCACTGATGCCACAAATCTACCATTTGAAGACAACAGCTTCGATGTTTCCTGCGTGTCATTTGCTCTGCACGACATGATCTTGACTATAAGAGAAAAAGCCTTGAAAGAAATAGTCAGAGTCACCAAACCGAAAGGAACGATTATGATTGTTGACTATGCCTTGCCCAAAAATAAGATGAGCAGATTTTTGATTTACAACTTTGTCAAATCTTACGAACCATACTATCCAGAATTCATAAAATCTGACCTTGAAGCCTTACTCAAGAAATCAGGCATCAAAATAAAAGAGAAACTTCCAGTATTTCTCGGAGCTGGAAGAATCCTAAAAGGAATAAAGATTGCTGGTGATTAAGAGATAATGCATAAGCATGAACATGAGCCTACGCATGAATCTGAAGGCGGAACATACAGCAGAAGCCATCTTTTGATAATGGCCTTATGCTGTTTGATACCCATCGCAATACTCATAGCCATTGTCTATGCCAACATCGAAAGCACATACCTCCCTCTCATCCTCATCCTCTTATGCCCATTCTTAATGCTCCTAATGCACCTGCCACGCATGTTGCCCAGAAAAAGAGTTACAACAAAAAATGCTCAATTTCTTCTCAATGTCTTCTTCTAATCATACTCTAGCATATATCAGCAGTTTTATACATTAACAAAGATTTGGTCCGCTTCCACTTTTACTTGGAATGCTGGCTCTGGCTTCTTTGCAGGCCCGTTTACAACATTTCCAGTGTTCACGCTGAAACTTGACCCGTGACATTGGCACGTGATGATTTCTCCCTTGAGCATTCCATCTGAAAGTAGGCAGCCCATGTGGGTGCAAACGTTTCCTATCGCATAGTATTTCCCCTTCAAATTGACAACAAGGGTTGGCTTACCATTCGCTTCAAAGCCCAGCATCTTGCCCTCTGCAAAGTCTCTAGTGGAAGCCACTCTAACGAATCCCATCTCTCACACCTCCAAACTCAGCTGCATAATTATTCAACGAATCTCATAAAAAACTACGCGCTTATTAGGAATAATCTGTTAAAAAATGATTCGAAAAATAAGGAGATTAATTAGATAATCTTATTTGCCCATGACCTTTCTTGCGGCGATTTCTATGTCTTCCGATTTGATCGTTTTTCTTCCAGCGTGCATAGCGTAATCCATAGCCTCTTTGGCTACTTTCACGCCTATCTCATCGAGCACTTTAGCCAACTCTTTAGCCGCTGACTCGCTCACTCTGTCTGCTCCGGCTTTTTTGCATATTCGGTGCATGGGAGCTACAGCCAATTCTGGTCCTGGCATTCCATCATCTCCGAAGCCTCTTTTTGTATTTCAGCAACTATTTAACGTTATCGAAAGCCTTTCACAACTAAAAAATGACTGATTCCGAAGCCGTTTCAAAATGATTTTGACAGTTTTAGAAGAAATCATAAAGAATAAGGCTTTGATAATGCTTGTAGAAGCTGGGTGAATTCTTTGAAGTTTGTAGACGCCCACATTCATCTGTCTGATCCCGCTTATAGACAGAGAGTTAATCATGTCATTGAAGAAGCCAAACGGTCTGATGTTGTCGCGCTCGTCTCCAACAGCATGGACTTTGAAACCAGCGCTCTTAATCTCCAACTCGCAAGAGAAAACGAGGACTTTGTCTACGCAGCCTTGGGAACCCATCCTTGGAGCGTTGCCAACCTTACTCAGGAAGAACTTCAGCGAACTCTTGACTTCATTCTTCAACATGGCAGAGACCGAGAAAAGGTGGTAGCAGTGGGAGAAGTCGGTTTAGACCCTCAGTATGCCAAGCGCAGAGAACTCAGGGACTTGCAGGTTAAAGTTTTTCACGAAATGCTTAGCGCTGCTGAGAAGTTGTCGTTGCCTGTAGTTGTTCATTCAAGATGGAGCGCGCCTCAAATCTTGACGATTTTAACTTCATATAAACTCAGAAGAGTCTTGTTTCACTGGTTCAGCAGCCCAGTTGAGTTGTTGCCTCGAATTGTTGAACGAGGATACTGCGTTTCTGAGGGTCCGCCTGCGGTCTTTTCAAGTCGAATCCAGGAAGTTGTCAAACGGGTTCCCATCACTAATTTGTTGACTGAGACCGATGGTCCTGTTTCATTTTTTGGGCCATTCAGGGGTAAAGTGACTTCGCCTGCTTTTATTCCTCGGGTTGTTGGGGCTGTGGCTGAGATAAAGGGGATGGAGCAGAGCGATGTGGCTGAGCAGGTTCTGAAGAATTTTGTCGACTTTTTTGGAATCGAGAAATTAAGGTGTGGAATCTCTTCTCTGTCTTAGGGCATGTTTAGCGAGAAAGTTGTTCTGTTGTGTGATTTCTAGGTGATTAGTGTAGGGCTAGGAGGATGGGCCATGAGTCTTGGAGTTCTTTGATTCGATTGCTGACGAACGCATGTAAGGTGCTTCTTAAGGCGTTGTCTTTGACCTGTATCTTGTCTATTCTTTTTGCTAATTCTGTGTCTCCTATGATCTTGTTGATCCAGTTTTGGAAGTCTCGGCGTTTTAGATGGAAGGCTAACGATTCTGGGTTGACCCTGTTGATTTTGTTGCAGAAGTCTGAGAGGCTTATGGCGAATTCTCCGTTGGGATTGCCTATTGCGTTGTAGAAGTAGAATGCTTTGTCATATGTGACTGTTTCCAAGATTTTGGCAACTTCTTCTCGGCTGAGGCTTCTTTCAAGAGAAGTTTTGGTTTCTTCTTTTTTTCTGGGGGTCTTTTTTGTGACCATAGTTCATCGTTGTCATTGCTTTAGATTCTTTACATAGCTTTTATGAATTCTGGGTTCAGGTTTTTGTGTAGATGAGCTTATTCTCTTTGTGTGTAGAAAAATTTTTGTTTGGGTGGGCTTGGGGGCTGTTTGTTGTTTGGGTTTTGTTTTTGGTTTGGGGGGTGTTTGGGGCTTTTTTTGAGGTGGGTTTAGGGTGGTTTCTTGCCACTTTCTTTGTTGTTTTGGGTGGTTTAATGGTGATTTATTAGGGTGTGCGGTTGGGGGTTTGTGATGATTTAATTGCCGTTGATGTCTTGGATTGTTTGTTCTCCTGCTTCAAGTGGGTAATAGGTTAGTTGGCTGTTGTAAGCTGGGTCTGCTCCTACCTCTTTGAGTGTTTCTTGTATTGATTGTTTTAGTGTTAGTTTTTCTGTAAGGAAGTGCTGTAGTAGGCGTGTTGCTGCTTGGTCTGTGTGGGAGGCTAGCACGGATTCGTTCCAGCCTACGTAGGCTTTGGCTCCTTTTTCAATGAATGCTTCAGCCATATCGACGTTTTTTAGTCCATCACATCCCATCATGACGACTACTGTATCATTGAATCTTCCTTTCATGCTTGATTTTACGAAGAGTGGGCTAATCCCGAAGTAGTAGGGGGGTTCTTCTTGAGTGTAGCTGACGCGTATCACTTGGTCGGTTAGTTGCTCGTAAACGTACTTGTTCGTGCTGTATTCTTCGGAGGTGAAGAATTGCCCGTAAACATTGGTGGAGTGCACCCTCAAGATTATTAGTCCATATCCGTGCGTTGGTAGGTTCCTGAAGAACTCCACTGTAACATTTTCGCCTAGATAATAGTCTACGCTGTAGCCTGCTTGTTCTAGAATGCTTGTGGCTGTCTCCACGAAAGTTTGGTTCGGAAATGTTAGGCTTAAGTGGTCCACTATAGTTGCTTTAGGCTGTGAAGTGGAGCTAATTGGATGACTGGGTGATGGTTGATTCAATATCGAGTTGATAAGAAAGCCAGAAATGAAGATTATAGTAACTAAAATGGCAACTGTAACGGTCAAACCTCTACGTTGTTCCCTCTTCCTCCTCTCACGAATCTTCATAGAATGAAGCTTTTGTTTGTTTTCAGCCTTCACGTAATGACACCGACAACCACATAATCGTAATGATTTTCTGGAAATAAAAAATGGGGAGTTAGAGGATTTATGTTCTATGCCACATTTCAAGGCTTTTGAACAATAGCTTTTCCTAACCAACGTTTTCGAGAATACACTGCGCCAACTGCTACAGCGGCTATTGCAATAGCTAAACCAATGTAAGGAGCCAACAAAGCAAGTTTATCAACTGGGACAGCGATGCCGCCAACAGGACTATATAGGGCAACATTCAATGCGCCTGCTCTTTTCCCAGTTTCGTCCTGCAATTCAATGGAGTAGCCTCCTCCTGCAGCCGGAGGTGTAGGCCATGTCTGTTCGATGGTTCGAACTGATTCTCCATCTACCCAAACCACCATCTGGATGGATTGGATGTCGGCAATGTCCATCGGTGGACCACCTGCACCATTGGGCAAAATCTCTATATCAACACTGGGTAAGCTACCTTCGTGGCCAGTTTTTATAGGAGGTTTTCGGGCTTGCAGCAAAACTTTACTGGTGTACATAGTAGGATCAACCAGTGGGTGTGCCCAGGATTGGTCATTTGCTGCCGAGGATGATCCTGCAGGCCAGCTCCAAGGTGTAAGTCCTGCAATATTAAATATACCTATGTTTACGTTCCAGATTGCAATCTCATATCCGGACTCAGGCTTTAATTTTAGCTCCCACTTTTTTGTTCCTGATACTGGGCTTCCAACATACGTCGAATATGCTGGCGCTATAGTAGCAGTCAATATCAACATTGAGCTAAGCAAGAGCCATACAGCTAACTCAATCCTCTATGCATTTTTCTCCTTTCTCTCCTTTATGTTCTGTTTCATTGCGCTTTCTTTCTTAGCGCTTCTTTGAAGGACGCAAAGCCGATAGAATTCTGTTCATCGGCTTCTCTCTGAGATGAGAAGCCAGTCGTGTTATGCTAAGATATCCCTGCAAAATATAATTGTTAACTGCAATAAATATATAAAATTTACTACTATAACTATCTAACATAACAAGACATCAGAACTCTCGGTGATCAGTGATGTGCTTATAATATCTTGACAAGAATTAGTTAAGTAATGTGAATGTATTTTTATGCATCCAGAATCCATAAAACAGCAGAAGGGATAATAGGCAAGATGCGATGTAAAGGGAATCCTACAGACAAGGCTTTATGTGGTCTAAAGGAGCAGCATCATCTGGAGGTTGAACAACAGCTTGGGTAAGGTGCGACCAGAACGAGTCAAAAAGATAGCCAGAGAACTACTCAAACGCTATCCAGACAAATTCACCCCTGACTTTGAGAACAACAAGAAACTCTTGGGTTCTCTATCAAAAATCTCTTCAACACGACTGAGAAACCGCATCGCAGGCTACATAACAAGATTGGTGGCAATAACCAAAGCAGCAGAGAAGGCGGAAGCAGAAGAGACTGCGGGTGCAGAGGAAGAAACTGAAGAAGAGGGGGAAGCAGAGTAACCTTCCCTTAAACTCCAACAAATTACGGAGTCACCTAAATGTCGTTCATAAACGGTTATCGAAAGGGCTGGGCACTACGCTATCTCAGAGAGGCAAGGGCAGAGTTGACAGCCGCTCAAAAGTCGCCCTACATGGCTTCATCCCTCATCCTAGAAGCCGTAAAAAAAGCTCAAGCCGCAGTATACTTCAGCGTAGGAGATCCCGCATCAGTCGAATTCATAGTTCATCAAACCACGCACCAGAGGCAGTCTGTGAATGACCCAGTTCTGCGCTGTCTAGTGGAAATGGAACGAACGGTGCAGCAGGTTGCCATGACGCCCGAGACAGACAGAGACAAAGCCTGGAAACAGGCAAACGAACTCGTTGAAATAGCCTCAGAAATCGTAAGACTGTTCACAGGCGAGAAGGCTGACTGATCCCCTTGCAGTGCGGTGGAGAACTTTGTCTTCTGCCTACGTTATCTTCCATGAGAGGTTAAACCTTCAGATTGCCGTACTCGAAATTAACCAACTTCTTCTACACGAAGGAACAATTCCCGAGCTTCTAGACCAACTCACACAATCGATCGAAAAAAATAGCTGCCTAAACCATCCAATCATCGTAGACGCCCAATCATTTTTGGTTCTAGACGGGGTTCACAGAGTTGCCGCACTGAAAAGGTTAGGCTACAAACGAGTCCCAGCATGCTTGGTGGATTACAGAAGCCCATCGATCCAGGTTTTAAACTGGTACCGCACAATAAGCGGGGTCAGCACTTTAGAAAGCCTTCTCAAAGAAGTGAAAAAAGTTGCAAGCTCGGTGGAGCACGTTGCTCAGATAGATAAGAAAGCAATCGGAGTATCGCCTATTGCCGCTGCGTTAAAGACGCTGAAGGCAAGCTTTCTCATTGAATCCCCTTTTGAAAAGCTCAAGGAGGCGTATGACATCGTCCAACGCATTGAAGAAAGGTTAAAAACCATTGGATTTGAGATTAAGTATGAAACAGAATCTGACGCTCACCAACGACTGAACAAGCATCAAGTAGACGCCGTGCTCTACACTCCTAGGCTTACAAAACAAGCCATAATCGAAACAGCGCGTTCAGGAAAAATCTTCGCTTACAAAGCCACTAGGCACATTATTCCCGCAAGACCTATGCACTTGTGCCTGCCCCTAGCTCTTCTCAAAGACAAGAGACCGTTGAGTGAGCTCAACAAAACATTGAAAAACACCCTTGCGAAGAAAAAAGTCAAACATCTGCCTCCTGGAAGCCTGTTTGAGGGGAGACGATACGAGGAAGACCTCTACGTGTTCGAGGGATAGCCATTGACTACAGAAGTGAGTGTTAGACTTTTGGGCATATTTCGTGGATACGCTGGGAAGAGTCGAATTACCTTAAGGTTGGAGCAACCCACAGTTAGAGAAGTGATACAGAAACTTGCAGACTCGCTCCTCCCACTGGAAGCCAAGCGATTGCTCCTAGACCCAGAACTCAACGACCCCCGACCCAACGCCCTTATTCTTGTAAACGGAAAAGAAATTGGCGTTTTGAATGGACTGGAAACTGAGATTAAAAAAGGCGATGAAGTAACCCTGATTCCAATCTCCCATGGTGGTTAACGAATATTTTAGCGACGTTTTTCCTTTCTGTCATGTTGCATTTTCGATTTGCGGTCCTTTCTCTATGGGTACAAGTCCGGCTTCCTCGTCTACTGTGATTTTTCTGATTGATTCAAAAGTCACCTGAGGCAGGGGATTAAGATCGAAAACCTTCTTGGTTTCACCGCACTCTTGACACTCGTACGTCATGGTTAATGCGGCATCTGGGTCGTTTGAGAAGCTTATCATAACGTGAGACGTCTTATTGCCACACTTGCTGCATCTTAGAAGAACAGTCGGATTGTAAGGAGTCTTATCCATTCTGAACCCTCTAAGTAACATCCTCTTTCTTGTCTTTAATTGGTTATGAACTTTAAATTTAGATTCCGACTCAGAGTCTTCATGGTCGTTAAGATTTCACGAATTGCAGCGAGCGTATAGATTCCGAATTCATATGTGTTAAATATCTTCCGTTCTGAATTTCTGAAGCATAGAAGGAGATAAACCATGGAACTTGACAACGAAGATGTGCTGTTAGGAATGACTATAGCCTCAATCATTTTGGGAATAGGGCTCTCAATGTTCTTCATTTACCCTTACACTGGCTACGGCGCAGTGGTCCTAGCCATAGGTATGATGACCTTGGCTCTGATGATTACAACCCGACCTAGAGTGATTGAGCGAGTTAGGAGAGAGATTGTGCTCCAACCGACGCAGCAAGCTGAGCCAACACCAATAACTCCACCCACAATGGTCATACCTTCGCCTGAACCTTCCACACAAGTTTCAGCTGAAAGCCAGAGCGAACAGGCTCCAACAACAACTGTCACTGAGCCTACGCAAACCGAGGAAGCACCCCCACCTAAAGAGGTTCAACCTGAGGAAACTCAGACAGTTGAGTCAACTCAGCCTGAGCCTCAGCCTCAGCCAGAGGAGAAGGCTCCAGAGAAAAAGGAAGAAGAGCTGACAACGCCAGTCCCTACTTAAAACCAGAAACATAATCAACTAGGCTGAAAACTTCTGAATAGAGTGATTATTGAGTAAACTTACTTGCTTACAAGAGTAAGTGAATATTACCTATTCTAACGTTTTCCAAATACTTCTTGGCGGCTTCGTAGCATTTGTTGGCTTGCTCTCGGCTTGTGGTGGGCAAGTCAGTCATGACATACTGTGGATAAAATGCAAGCAACGTGTAAGGAATACTCTGGTTAATTTCTGCGATGAAACGAGCTATGTTGCTCACTTCTTCTACGTCTACGTAGCCAGGAACTAGAAGGGTGCTTGCAGTCAACACGGGCAGTTCGGGTCGCCTTTTAATGAATCTCTCTCCGATTAGCTTGAACGATTTAAGGGTGGGCTGGTTAGAAACTCCACTTAGCGCCATGTTCAGGTTTGGGTTCCAAGCTTTCAAGTCGAACTTTATGTTCCCACCACTTTGAAGCGAGAGGTCAGCGGCTTTTAGGGCAAATTCTTGTTTCCAGTAGCCGTTGGTTTCCCAGCAGATGCGTAGAATACGCTTTTCCTCTTTTGCTCTTTCAATCGCTAAACGGCTGGTCTTTATCGCGTGGGGCATCTGCACTGACGGGTCGCCCCCGAAATAGCAGATGCAAGAAACATGGCTGTCAGCCTTGTTGGCTAGGCTTTCAGCGCTCAATACGGAATCAAGCCCGCTTGCGAGGCTCCGATAGTGCCAGTTTTGACAGTAGAGGCAGTCGTAGCTGCAGGCTCCGTAGAAAACTGCTAGATTTGAGTACCCTGTTTCAGCCGTTTTCTTGTACGCGTGCTTCGGAAAGCCAGCGCCTGTGCAGCTTGGACAAAACCACCAAGCCACACAGTTGGTGGGTAAGGGGTCATAATACCACTGAAGCACGCCCTTTTCTGGCGTTCCACCCATGCGCACTAGTCGACCAGCAATGTTGAAGACTAGACCGCAGAAGCCTTTTCCGCCCTCGCCTAGTCTGCAGTCGTTGGCACACATACCACATGCCAATCCATTCTGGTCGTTGGGTGGCTTAGGCGGAAACCCAAACGTCTTACGGCTTTCTGCATGGATTCGGTCAGTGATTTCTAAGGCTTTGTCAGGCTTAGCCCGAATGCAATTTAAACAGACTCCAAGACGACCAGAAATCAACCCTGAGTGGTCGCCGCAGAGTCTGCATTGTCCCAACGAGTGCACCATGAAAAACTAGGATTCTAACCCTTTTAAGTTGTTGTTGACAGAAACGCAGCATTAATCAATTTTATTGATACTAGTTTCTAGCCCACAGCAACTAACCAAACGAAAGAGATTATGTAATACTCACATTCTGTATCTGAAAATATCTCTTGGCAAGAAAACGGATGCGTTCAGCATTGCGACCATTCTTTCCAATGGCCACACCCTTGTCACGCGGGTTCACTGAAACAACCGCAATTGACTTGCCGTCCAGACGCTCTGTAATGCGCACTTCATTAACCTGCGCCGGCTTCAACGCATTTCTAATGAACTGGGCTGGGTTTTCAGCGTGCTCGATTATCTCATGTTTTTTGCCAGTCATTCTCTCCAGCAAGCGAATGTTTTTACCATTCTTCCCGATTGCAACGCCTAGGTCGCCTTCCTTCACAATCAAAATTATTCTGTTAAGTTCGTCGTCAACAATGCAGTCTTTAGCCGTGGCTCCAGTTATGTTCTCAAACAAGGCGATGTAGCTCATCTCTTTGCTCGTCAGCCGTATACCACTATGCATTTGTGTCCTCCGCCGTTTCCTCGGCTTTCACCGCCTCTTCACCAAGCTTAAGTATGTCTGAGTCGCCGGGTTCTCGAACGGTTAAAGCAGAAACCGTGAAAGGTTTGCCGCATACCGCGCCTAAGTCTATGCTGGTTCCTTTATAAATAACTACTGGAACATTGGAAAACCGACTAAAATACATTATATCTTCAACTATGCTACGTGGACAATTAGACGCCAAAACAATAAGTTTGGCTCTTCCAAGTTTGGCGCTTTCAACTGCCTTGTTGGCTCCAAACTGAACCTTACCCGTCTTCACCGTGGTCGCTATAGCTTTGTCAACATCAATCATTCAGGCTTCCCTCGAGCAGGCGTTGACATGTAGAGGTCAACGAGACCCGTGCCAATGGGTATGGATTGACCCACGATAACGTTTTCTGTGACGCCCTTCAATGGGTCGCTTTCACCCTTGATGGAAGCTTCAACGATGTTAGGAACGGTGATTTCGAACGCTGCCCTCGCTAACACGCTGGATTTTTCTCCGCTTATTCCGTGCCTGCCTATTTGGCGCACCTCGCCTGTGGCGGTCATGATGTCTGCCACTAGCATTACGTGTCTGATGTCAACGTCTAATCCTTGTTCTTCGAGTACACCCATGGCTTCCTTGATTATTACGTTTCTAGCTGCCTCTATTCCCAAAGTCTTCGCTATCTCATGAATGTGATTGGTTATTGTTCGGGTGGGGTCAATGCCGGTTACGTCCAGAACCTTGGGCATGTTGGAACCGTCTGTGCGGATAACCCATTCACCCTTCTCCTCAGTGACCAGAACCCTTCTAATTCCAGGTATACCCTTGACATGATGCGAACTCACCTTGTCTAACAGCTTTCGTGGCTCCATTTTCTTTGGCTTGAGATACACACGGTTTTCTCTGGTTCGAAGAGTGCAGCTGGGCAGGCGCAGCACCTCTTCTAAATCCTTCACTGTTACGCCGCGGTCTTCCATCATTGTTGGGTCAAGTTGGACAGCCACTTCGCCTAGTTCGGGGTCAACATACATGGCTTTAGTTATATCCTCCATGCTGGTTGAAATGACCTCTCTGGCAACCTCTGTGGCTTTTTTCTTGCTTTCTCCGTGCTCCTTGTCTAAGAAAATCGTCATAATGGGCGTTGAAGGCATCCTGCGCGCGTCCACAATTTCAATTAGCCTTGGCAAGCCGAGAGTGACGTTTTGCTCTCTGACTCCAGCATAGTGGAACGTCCTAAGCGTCATCTGAGTCCCAGGTTCACCAATCGATTGTGCCGCCACGATTCCGACAGCTTCACCTGGCTCCACGAGAGCTCGCTTGTAATTTTCTAAGGTGAGTTCAATGACTTTGTCTACTCCCTTTCGCGTCAACTCTTCTTTGACAAGGTCACGCTTTAACTCTTCAACCAGTAGAGGCGTGAGTTTTTCCTTGACCTCTTCAATTCGTTCTTTGATGTACTCTTTGGGCGCAGGTTTTCCTTTTTCCACCATGATTCTTACTTGTTCCACGATTCTGTCCACGTTAACAGCTTTTCCATGGTCACTCTTGGCGGGGTCAACTCCGTCTTCTCCGTAACGAAACTGAATGATGTCGCCTATCGAGTTTCGAACTGTGCCATCGTATTCGATGCGGAGATGTTCCAACGCGTTTATCAATCGTCTCTGCATGTATCCGCTCTGCTGTGTCCGCACTGCTGTGTCTACAAGTCCTTCTCGACCACCCATGGAGTGGAAGAAAAATTCCACGGGGTCAAGTCCGTCTCGGTAGGAGGAGTCTACGAAGCCTCTTGCTCGTGAGGAGGGGTCACTCCACTTGAAATGAGGCAAGGCGCGTTCTAAGTATCCACGCATGATTCGCTTTCCTCTAACCGACTGTTGCCCAACAACCGCTGTCATTTGACCCACGTTTAGGCTTGACCCTCTTGCGCCTGTTTTAGTCATGATTATACCAGAATTCTCGGGTTTGAAGTCGCCCTCAGCAACTCGTCCAGCTTTGTCTCTGGCTTCAGCCAACTCATTCATGACGTAGATTTCAAATGAATCGGCCAGAGTTTGACCTGGAAGCCTAGACAGGGTTCCGTCTTTAAATTCCTTAATCAGCTTGTTTATGTGCTCCTCCGACTGCTCCAACATCTGAGAAATCTTTCTCTGAATTGGTTTGGACAATTCTAACTCATCGAAAGAGTACGTGAAACCTCGCATGGTCATGAAAAGATTCAAGAGTCGACAGATGTTGTTCAGGAACCTTCTTCCTTCAGATGGACCGTAGTCTTTTATTATTCGATGGAGAAGAGTCTCAGACTGCTCGGCGCCTATAGCGTTTTTGTCGATGACGCCTGACTTGAGCACACCATCCTTGATAACCACATATGCGTCGTATTCACACTCTTCTCGAACACATTTGGGACAAGCGATGCACGTTGTTGCTTTGAACGCATAGTTTAAATCCTTGGGAATGAAGAGGCTGAAAATCTGTTTTCCAGTCCATTTTGGTTCGGGCTTCTTGATTTCTGGCTCTGGAATCTGACCCTGGTAGCCAGCTGTCAGTAGTAAGCGGCTAACCTCTTCTTTGGTAAGAAGGTTGGTTTTTCTTGTGAACAAGTAAGCCGCAGTTATGAAATCGGTTTTGGCTCCGATGATGGGGCCACCGAATCTAGGCGAAAGAATCTGGTCTTGAACCTGCATCAGCACGAGAGCCTCGGTCTGTGCCTCTTCGCTCTGAGGAATGTGCAGGTTCATTTCGTCTCCATCGAAGTCAGCGTTGTAAGGAGGACAAACGGTGAGATGCAAACGGAACGTTTTGTGTGGGAGCACCTTAACATAATGAGCCATAATGGACATCCGATGCAGAGAGGGTTGACGATTGAATATGGCGATGTCTCCGGCTTTGAGATGTCGCTCCACAATAAAGCCTGATTCCAAAGCCTCAGCAATTTTTGCACGGTCAGTCACAAACTCGAGCCTAACACGTTTTCCATCGGGCCGAACAATGTAAAGGGCGCCGGGATATTTTTCAGGTCCATTTACCACAAGCTTGCGCATTTCTTCAACGTTCCATGCAGTAACTGTCTCGGGCATGGAGAGCCTCATAGCAACGTCTAATGGAACCCCAACTTCGCTGATGTCAAGGTTTGGATCGGGAGAGATAACCGTTCGGGCTGAGAAGTCGACTCGTTTTCCCGACAAATTGCTTCGGAATCTTCCCTCTTTGCCTTTAAGTCGCTGTGACAAGGTTTTTAGAGCTCTGCCTGAACGATGTCGAGCTGGAGGAATTCCCGACGCTTCGTTGTTGAAGTAAGTTGTCACGTGATATTGCAGCAGCTCGGAAAGATCTTGGATTATGAGTGTTGGAGCCCCGGCTTCTATGTTTTCTTTTAGGCGTTGATTGATGCGGATGACATCCACTAGCTTGTGGGTCAGATCGTCTTCAGAACGGATGCCTGACTCTAACGTTATCGAAGGTCTCACATACACTGGTGGAACTGGAAGCACTTGCAGAATCATCCATTCTGGGCGCGCGCTCTTTGGGTTGAATCCTATAAGTTCGAGGTCTTCAGTTGGGATGCGTTCCATTCTTTCGCGAATCATGCTGGGTGTCAACCGTTGGGCGCCTTCTTCTGAAATCTCGTGGAAGGTTGTAGGCTTGGTGAACTCTATCTTGTACTGAGGGGCACCACAATGGGGGCATTCTTTGCCCTTCGCTTCTTTAAGAATCCGTTTGTATAGGTCGCTTGGTACCGTTCCCAGCAACTTGCGAGTCCGTTCGACTCTGGCTTTTATTCTAGTGATTCTAGCTTCTGATAAGAGCAGACGTCCACAGTTTCTGCAGGTGGAGTCTAAAAGGTCGTCGATTATCTTCGTAAACTCAACGTGAAGGATGGAAACAGCCAGTTCAATGTGACCGAAATGCCCTGGGCATCGTATTGCAGTGTTGCCACAGGTTTTGCAGCGTTGTCTTGGCTCCAGAGTTCCTAGGCGTCCGTCCATAAGCCCAGAGGTTATCGGAGCGCCATCCTCATCGTAGGTGTCTGCGGTTTGTATCTCAGCCAAAGAAAGTCGGCGTATGTCTTGGGGAGACATTACGCCAAAATAAAGTTGATCAACAACCTTGTGAACAGCCTCTTCCACTGCCATTTTTAGGCTCTCTCCTTTAGTTTGAGCCGCGGCGTCACACAAAGACTCATCAATTCTTGTAAGAGCAGTTTGAAGGCGTAGGAAACGACAACAGGGGAAATTTCAGCCTTGTCTTCGCAGACGCGGCAAATGTATTTGCGTTGCTTTATGTCGTAGTACGCAATGAAACCGCAGTTTTCACAGACGTAAAGCATGTATTTGTCTGACTCCTCTAACAGTCGGTCTCGCAGCAGCATGGCCGCCCCATGTCCAATTAGGCAGTCTCGTTCCATTTCGCCGAAGCGCAGTCCTCCTCCTCTGGCTCTCCCTTCCGTGGGCTGCCTCGTCAACATCTGAACTTGTCCGCGGGCACGAGCGTGAATCTTGTCCGCAACCATGTGGTGCAGTTTTTGATAGTAAACCACGCCCATGAAGATGTCAGCTGAGAATCGTTCACCAGTTATGCCGTTGTATAGAATTTCTCTTCCTGAGTGACTGAAGCCCAAATCGATCAACATCTGTTTCAGTTCTTCAGGGTCTTCACTAACGAAGGGTGTACCGTCTACTGGTCGCCCTCGAGCCGCCGCTACTTTTCCGGCCATAGATTCAAGGAACTGTCCAATAGTCATGCGCGACGGCATGGCGTGGGGATTGATGAGAATGTCTGGAACGACGCCGTCTGGAGTAAATGGGATGTCTTCCTGAGGCACAATCATCCCGATGACGCCTTTCTGTCCATGCCTAGAAGCAAACTTGTCGCCCAACTCTGGAATGCGTTCATCACGAACTCTAACCTTCACGAGTTTGCTTCCCTCATGTGTTTCAGTGATAAAAACTGCGTCTACGGTTCCAGTTTCGGCGGGTCTCATGTCCACAGAAGTGTCGCGCATTGTGGGTCCTTTGACCTCGAACTCTTTGTACTCCTCAAGAAATCTGGGAGGACTGGTCCTGCCGACTAAGACGTCGCCTCCAGCCACACCTGATTCGAGGCTGACAATACCATCTGGTTCGAGAAGACGATAATATTGTTCGCCTCGATATCCTCGTATTCCCGGCTCGGGTGTAGTGAACTTGTCTTTGAGCCCACCCAGATATTGGCGGCATTCTCCCTCGTAAATTCTGTAGAAGCTGGAGCGTGCCAATCCTCGTTCAACCGATGCTTTGTTGAATATGAGGGCGTCTTCCATGTTGTAGCCTTCAAACGACACGATAGCGACTACGCAGTTTTGACCAGAGGGTCGAAGATCATATCCAATTATGTCCATGGGTCTGGTGTCAACAAGAGGCTTCTGCGGATAATGCAGAATGTGGGAGCGTGAGTCGACCCGCAGCAAGAAATTGGTCGAGTGTATTCCCAATGCTTGTTTAGCCATAGCCGCCTCATAGGAATTGCGTGGAGACTGATTGTGTTCGGCGTATGGAATGATAGAGGCGCATATGCCGAGGATGGTGTAAGTAGTAATTTCCACATGTGTGTGTTCGGGTTTTATTTCGTCGTAGCTCAATGCAACATAGAGGTTTTCTTCCTCTTCGGCGTCGATGTACTCGATGATGCCGCTTTTCACGAGTTCTTCCCAGGTTTTTTCACCGGCTCGAATCTTTTCGATGTGTTCAGGTGAGAGTTTTGGTAAACCGTCTTCTACTATTATGAGGGGTCTTCGCACACGTCCCTCGTCGCAGTTAACGTAGATTTCCTCTCCTCCGTAGAGCTTTGAGAAGTAAGCTACGTTCACTTCGCTGGAGAGTTCACTTGTTCTACGCTTTTTCCTTAGGTCGGCAACGAATTCTCTGGGTAACAAGCAATAGCCAATGAGGCTGCCGTCTACGAAGACCTTGGCGCCTGTTTCACGCAGAGACGGGTTGGCGTCTGTAATGGGAAGAACGCCCATTTTAAAGAGAAACTGCCTGACTCTCTCGGGGTTCACACCTACAGAGATGCTGGAGCCTAAGGCGAGGTTTTTGACCAAGCCACAGTTTGAGCCCTCCGGAGTTTCGTTTGGGCATAGTCTGCCCCAGTGAGTTGGGTGAAGGTCGCGGGCTTCAAAGTTTGGTTGACTGCGACTCAGAGGCGATTGTAGCCGTCGCAAGTGGCTTAAGGTGGAAGTGTGGTTTGTTCTATCTAACAACTGTGTGATGCCTACTCGTCCGCGTCCCCAGTTGCCCGTAGCCAAAGCGTGTTGAAGCCTCTCAGTAACAATGCCAGGGCGAACTGCAGCTGAAACCGTGAGCAATTGGCGTTTTACGCCCATCCGTTCAAGTTGGTACTTTACATCTCGTGTAAGGTTACGGAATGCGATTCTAAAAAGGTCAGCAAGCAACGGACCAGCCAGTTTCAGACGTTTGTTTTTGAAGTGGTCCTTGTCGTCAGGTTTGCGCTTGCCGAGCTTTAGTTCGATGACTCGAGATGCCATCTCGCCTAAGAAGAGCGCCTTGTCTTGACGTTTGTCCGGGGTGCGCCCGATGTGGGGCAAAAAGTTTCGGTCGAGGATGCTCTCCGCCTTTTGACGCCTATATTCCTCAACTTGTCCGTGAGCAACTCTACTCCCAATATACAATATGGATTCAGAAACTGAGTCGATGCCAAGCGCCTTCTCAAACGACGGCTCTATCTCGCTCTGTATTACTTTGTCAGGTGAGACCGCCTCAGCGATTTCTCTGTCAGACTTTAACCCCAAAGCCCGCATCACAATTACTAACGGGATTTCTGTTGGGACGCCGGGCATAGAAACGTAGATGGCGCCGTCTGCTTTGAGACGCAACTCTATGCGGGCTCTGAAGCCAACTGTGGTAGAGAATATCTTGGCGTCAAAAACTGGGCTTGCGCCTCTAGTGTCGATGTCTACGAGAACACGGTTGGGCGCTAAGTCTTCAAGGGCTACTATGACTCGCTCTGAACCATTGATTATGAAATAGCCGCCTGGGTCGTTTGGGTCTTCGCCGTGCGCAATCAACTCTTCGGGAAGCAATTGCGAGAGAACGCACAGCTTCGATTTCAGCATGACAGGCAGATCGCCTATCAATACGAGCTCTGTTTCGAGTTCTCTTCCATCAGCTATAGGAGTCATCTCAAGGGCTAAGGGTGCAGCGTAGGATAGGTTTCGGAAGCGTGATTCCAAAGTGTATACTTCATGTTTGGTGCCGTCGACCTCTGTGATGTAGGGACCGCCTATCTTTGACTGGGGGTCGATAACCCACACTTGACCCAGTTTTATCTTGTAGGGGGATTCAGGCACCTCTATGTTGATTTCGCCTACTTCATTGATGACTTCTTGAAGGCCGCGGTCGATGAACTCGTTGTATGAATCCAGGTGTTGACGAACCAAACCCTTCTCTCGGAAGAAGGTCTTCTGAAGAAGTAGAAAGTCGTCTTGTGAAAGCTCCAATCTATTTTTCACTCCACAACAAACTTTCATTTAAAAAAACGTCGGCGAGAACGATACTGAACACTTCCAAACTTGGATGTTCCTCCAACGGGCCGGTGTCATCCGACCCGAAAAATCGGGTCTCCAAGCACACTTTTCCCATACACGTGGGCGTGCTCACACACAAACATCACATCAAACTAATAAAGTTTACTTAGCACTTTTCTGCATCACGAGTAAATGCTGGTTGTTTCTTTTTGCCAAAAAACGTCGAATCTAGAACAGCAGGTCACGGTGATATACTGTTTTGTAGAGCACATGGAGAGGCAACTTCTTTAGTCTTTTTAAGCGCTTATCCTTTGGGTTTTTGGCGTAGACTACAAAGTGTGGCAGTTCTTTCATTCCATATTTGAGAGCATCCTTTTCGATGGTCTTCATGTTTTTAAGAATTCTTGTTCTTAGGTTCTTATCCTGTATTTTGTTTGCCTTCTTGATGATTTTTGGACCAAACTTGATGCCTGTTTCTTTCTCCTCGCTTATCTCTTGTTTCCAATGGCTTATTTCAAACCCTGCCTTCTTTAGAGTTGTTTGCAACGTTTCTGGCGTGTATTCTATACCGGTTGTCTCTCCCAACGCTCTTGCGATTTGAATGTGAATCTTCCACCAGCGCAGTTCAGCTTCTTGAGCCTTGTCCACCGGCTTGATTGATTCGAGAGGCCAATGCTCCACCGCTACAATCCAGCCATTAGGCTTCAGTATTCTTCGAGCTTCATTCAGAACGTAAATAGTCCCGCCTGGCGTGTATTCTTCTATTACAGAAAGCGTGTCATAAGCTGTTATGAGATCAACAAAGCTGTCTCTTAGAAAGTCAAGCCTTCTCAAGTCAGCTTTAAGAACAACCGTCTTTAGAAGATGACTTTCTGAAAGAGTTTTCTTCAGCGTATCCATCAGACCCATGTGGAGATCTGCTGCGAACACCCTTCCATTCCCAATTAGCTTAACTAAGCAAGCAACCATTGAACATGGACCGCTTCCCATGTCAAAGACAGTCCAGCCAGAAATGTCGCCTATTTCGCCGATGACAGCCCTCAATGCGTCTTTTTCTTCCATCCTAGACCCCTTATACAATTCTCAATGGTCAACTATTATGACTATTTTTCTGTCAGAAGAAAGAGTTCTAACCAAAGTAACAACTTCATGTTTTTCATTACGTCGACGAAGGCTAAAAAAAGTAAGAGAAGGGTTTACGTTGTTGCAGTGGTTGAAGGCGGAATCGGAGGGGTCTTTGAGCCGCGTCTTTTGAGGACTAGTACTGCGCCAATGACGGCAACTGCAACTATGGCGCCGATGAGGATTATTCCGAATAGATTTGGCAATCCAGTTGTAGCCGAAGTTCCAGCTATGTAGGCCGTGTACGTTGGGTCATGAGTGACTTTGAAGCCGCTGTAGTTTGGATAGGATATGAGGTAGAAGTAGTCGGCGTAAGTCATGTTCACCAAATGCTCCTTTGCTGTCTGATAAAAGGGCTGGTCGATGTGCACCACGATAAGTGGTACATACTTCCATAAGGCTACATGCATGCTGAAGAGCGGGTTTCTCGCGTATCCTGTTCTTGGCGCGGTTCTGGTTTTTGCTTCGTATGTGGCTTCGCTGGAAGTTGTATAATTCAAGAGTTTGTACTGTTTCTTAGTTCCGAAGTTTGCCTCAAAGTATTTTTCGTTGCCAGCTTCAGATGATATTGCCCCATTGCTCACGTCGAGTTCAGCGTCTGTGACGTTTTGATTGTTAAACGTGCTCTTAGTTGTGTGGTCGAGGACAAGCGAGTTTTGGAATAAGACTATGCTCATCTTGATGTGTTGTCTGTCAAGAAATTGATGGATTGTTTCGTCTGAGATTTGGGTTCCGTTTCTAAAGTAGGCGCCTGTGCTGTTGTAGTGCGTCACAAAGAGGGGCAGCCAATTGATCATCCACAGATTGGTCATTCTTCCAATCACGTAGTTGGCAGTCACCTTTGCTGTGCGTTCTGACGGGTCTATAGTCAACTTATACGTGAACGTCAACTCTTCATAGGTGGTTATGGCTATTGGAAAGTTTCTTTCGTACGTCGGATTAGCGGGGTCTATGTACATTCTCCACCACACAGCCGTAAGGTTAGTGTACCGCATGCCCCATTCCCAAGTCAGTTTGTCAGAGGACGAAGTCAAAGGAATAATCGTGGTCTTGCTGCTCAGCGAGGGTTTTGAAGAGTTTGTTATACTAGTGAGGTCCAGTCCCAGAGTAAAAGACGCGTAGAGATTGTCGTTCTTGTCAGGCGAGTTAGAATGCGAAGAAGTGGCGGTGTCATTAAAGGCTAGCAACATGATGAAAGACGAACTCGCGAGCACCTTCTTGCCAGCCGGGGTCTTATAATGCTCAAAGAAGCTCTGAACTGGAATCGTCAACGCTCCTTGTCCCGCTGTAATGTTAATCAGACCACTGTAGTAGAGTTGAAATTCACGCACGTTGATGTAAGTCACGTACAAATAGGCGTGCCAATTCGCAGGTGGCGGAATCTTGCCCTGGCTCAAAGCGTACGAGCGTGCAAAATCGAAGAAATCAACAGTTTTGCTGAAGCTCTCAAGTTTAAAGTCGTTTGACGACAGAGTGTCAACAGCTGACGTGGGTTTCATCGCCAAAGTTGCTGTCAAAATCAGCGATAGAACTGTTACTAACAGCATTTTTCCTTTCATTTTTATCAAACTCGGAAGAAGGTTGCTTCATTGAACAGTAATAAGTTTGCGGATTCCAAATCCAAATTTAAAATAAGTTGAACCTCTCAAAAATGAACAAGAAAAAGCACATTAAACCATATTTTCAATTACTTTTACTGCATTGTCTAAACCCTTAAACTGACTGGAGTATTCGCTGATTTTTCTCACATAAGCCCTGAAGGTTTCTCTTTTCTCTTCAATCTCCAGAATAGCAGACTTCAACTGGCGCTCATTCTCAGCCAGCAAAGAGCATTTCAACTCCCCCAGCTTTCGTGCGTTTCCCATCTGTTCAGGCTGAGTTGGAACACAAACACTTGGCTTTCTGTGTTTTATGACCTCGAAGCATGTTCCGTGACCTCCGCTAAAAACGATGGTTTCGGCGTTTTTCATCAATAGGTTTCGCTCTTTGTTAGTCAACCAGTTGTAAACCTCGCAGTTTCCGATTCTTGTGGCGACTTTTTTGCCGGGTTCGCCTAAACTGATGATCGATTTGCTTTTCAGTTGCGAGAGCGCTGGGATTAGCATCTTCGCTAGTTTGGCTCTTGTGCCAAATGGTCCGCTTATAGGCGCGAAAACATGCTCTTCTTTTAAGCTTTCTTTCTGGGTCATTTCGCTGAAGCTGCCGACAAACTCAATTTTTTCTGTGATTCCTATGTCATCTAGGTTGCCGAGGTTGTACTCGCATACGGTGTGCTTCGGGTTGTCGGGCACGATTATCCTGTCACATTTTTTCACGTAGCGTTCTGTGAACCTCTCGCCTGGGGTGAGCAGTGGAGAGAAGCGGTAACTCGGTCTAATAATGTTGGTGACGTAGACTGACGGTACCTTCCACCTGTGGGCTAGTCTCAAGGCGTGCATATCACCGTCTGAAATTATCAATTCGGGCTTGATTTTCAGGATGTGCCTTCGAAGGTCGTAATATCTGTGAACCGTCTCGATTGCGCTTGGACTTTTAATCTCTACTTTTTTGTGTTCATAATCGTATCTGGGCAATGGTATGAGGATGTTCAAGACTGAGGCGGAAGCCATCACTCCGAGGGGGCTCTCGTACCAAGCCACGGGTCTGCAGGGGTAGACATGGTCAAACTCGTTTTTTAAGAGTTGGTAGGCTGTTCCGCCTGAAAAGAAGAAGAGTTCATGCTCCTTCTCAGCCAGTCTTTTTCCGAGCGGTATGATTCTTGAAACGTGGCCTAGACCCAGCTCGGTGCAGCTTAGGAGCAGTCTCATGAGGGTTAAGAGAGAGCGAATGCGATTTATTTTGATTGCTCCTACATATTCACTTTGATGAAGAAAATAGCCGTGGTTGTGCCCACTTTCAACGAAGAGAAATCCTTGCAGCTCACGCTTGACAACCTTAGATGCCAGACTTGCACAGACTTTGAAATCATCATCAAAGACGGCTTGAGCACCGATAGGACGGTTGAAATCGCTTCTCAATACAGTGCCAAGGTGATTTCAGGAAGAGACTTGTCTGCCGGTGACGCCAGAAACCAAGCGACAAGATACGTTGACAAGGACTGCGCAGTAATAGTCTTCATAGACGCGGACACCACGCTGGCGCCTGACGCCTTAGAAAGAACAATTGAAGACTTTGAAAAGCACCATCCAAATTTCATTATTCCTAAATTTTTGCCGAGGAAAGAGACAATGCGGACCAAGGGAAAAACGGTTCAACTGTCCCATCCCGCTATCAAGTTGTGGTTTGCGTTTGAGCATCTATTCAGAAAATACGTTGACAACTACGGCGGAGGCATGTGCATGCCCGTTGATGCTCAAGCCTTCAAAAGAGTAGGCGGCTTCCGAGAAGAATTGAAGGTTTGCGAAGACATTGAACTCTCTTATAGACTACGAGAGGCCGGCAGAGCATTGGTTGACGAGAAAATACTGGTTTACGTTTCTACTAGAAGATACCTTCGAGAAGGTGTCATCCGTGGATTACTTACCTATCTTCTTTACAGAACGATGTGGCACTTGGGGATTCATCAGCCCATGCGGGCAGCAGCAAGATAAAAGAAAAAAATTGTTGTCTTACTTGAGTCGGTTCAATATGACTAACATTTTTCGAGAGTTGTCAAGCATAGCGTGGTCGTTGTTGAAGAACACGTAGGCTTTCTTGGGCTTTACCTTAGCAATCTCTTTGGCAACTTCCTCTAGTTCTTCGTCTTTGTAATATGTGGAATACCATTCGTACCTTCCGTGCATTCTCTCGTAAACCATGCCGCTCGTGTTGAAAACATCAAGCGGGTAGTCTGGGCAATCCACGCTAACCCACGTGATTCCAAGTTTTGTAGCCCACTCTGTCCAAGTTTTATTAAACCATTCGGTATGCCTGACTTCCAGAGCAAACTTCTGCCCGAGATGAGTCTTCTCCACGAATTTTTGGAGCCTAGGGGCAAAGTTGGGCTTCATGAAGGGTGGCAACTGAAACAAGTAGAAATCGATGTTTGATTCCAAGGGCTTGAACGTATCTTCAAATCTTTTCCATAAAACTAAGCTTTTTCCATCAAACTTGAAAGTATGTGTTATCAGGCGATTCACTTTGATTGACCACCTGAGTCCTTTTCCCTTCAACTGCCACGACTTGACCCAATTGGGAAAGTGAAAACGGTAGAAACTTGCGTTCAACTCTACAGCGTTTAATCTAGAATTTTTCACATACCAGTCAAGGCTTTGCTCTTCATTCCAAGCGTACATCCAGCCCGACGTGCCAACATAGACCTCCATAACACCAAACCCACAGTCATTAGAAAAAAGTAGAAAATAAACTGATTCATCTCTATAGAAAGTGAAGGAAAAAGATAGGTTCAAATCTTCGTATGACATATGACATTTTAAGAGTGTTGCTGAATGGGCAGAGTTGCCATTTTGAAGGGAACAGACCCAGTCGAAACAACGGTTAAAGCTCTTCAAATGATAGAGCCCGATGTCGATGATGTCCTATCTTGGAAAAAACCGATCTTAATTAAGCCGAATTACATAAACGCGAAGCACCCTTCAACCGGCATTACCACAGACAGCAGAGTAGTGGAGGGCATTGTCAAGTTTTTGAACGGTAGGCAAATAAAAGAAATAGTCATAGGTGAAGGAAGCGGTTTATCAGATACTTTTCAAGCCTTCAAGGTTGCAGGTCTAGACGAGGTTGCACAACGATACGGCGTGAAACTTCTCGACCTAAACAAGGACGAGATGATTGAAGTCAACCCGCCAAATCCGCTATCCCTGAAGGAGGTAACAGTTTCAAAGACCGCTTTAGGAAGCACGATTGTTAGCGTTCCAAAGCTTAAGCTTCACAGATTCGCCACTGTCACTTTGAGTTTGAAGAACATGATGGGTGCCTTGGCTTCTAAAGGCTCAATGCATATGGGAAAAAGCCTAAGCGAAAACATCGTGGATTTAGCTTCAATCCTCAAGCCAAGCCTATCGGTTGTCGACGGAATAATCGCGGGCGAGGGACACGAAACCAGCGGAAACCCCGTACAAATGGGCTTAGTCATTGCGGGAACAGACCCCGTGGCGGTTGATGCTGTTGGCGCAGCAGTCATGGGCATATCGCCGAGCGATGTTAAACATCTGCGCCTAGCAGAGAAGAAAGGACTTGGAACCTGCAACCTTGAAGAAGTAACAATACTCGGAGAACCAATCGAAAAGGTGAAGAGAAAGTTTAACCGCTCTCTTTCATCGAAACTTCTTGTTCATCTAGGATGATTCTGCACAAACGCTTCTGTTTGCCCTGCTTGCGATGTTAAGTCGATGTTAACATTGACTTGATGTGCTTGGCTATTGTTTTTTTAACGTCTTCTTTTGTTTTGTGAGGCTTCCAACCCAAGACTCTTTGAATCTTCTCTATGGATTCAGGCACACCAGCACCCGTAACTGGCCCACCGATAAACAGAGGCTCTTTAATCAGCCTGATTTCACTTTTTGAGCCAGTCATCTCGATGAGGAGTTGATAGAGTTCACGGTAAGTCATGTGGGTTGTAGGATTGGAGAGGTTAAAAACTTGGCCGTATGCGTTTTTGTTTAAAGTCGCAGTTAGAAAGGCTTGGACTATTTCATCCACATGAATGGTTGCAAAGCCATCGCCTTCTATGACTTCCATGGTTTCTCCTTTAACCACTTTGTTGACATCTTCTTTACTTAGGAAATGGGTCTCATTATCATCAAAGACAACTTCTATGCGAAAGGCGGTGACGGGCAATTCATGATGGTGATGATACATGAGACAGAGCTTCTCGGTAATGAGCTTCACTAAAGCATATGCAGGTCCAGGAGGTCCATCCCACAATTCAGGGTTACAAACAGTTTCCTCATTTAGGATGAGAGATTTCGCCTGTCCATAAACAGCACAGCTACTAGCGAAAAGAAAGTGCCTTACCCCCTGAGCTTTGGCAGCTTCCAGCAGATTGAGTGTGCCTCTGATGTTGGCGTCGAATAAATCTGCCAAGGGAAGCGTGTGCCGCCAAGTGTGTCCGTTCCAGTTAATCGCTAAGTGATAGATTACGTCCACGTCTTTAACAGCCTTTTCAACAATGCTTCTATCACTCATTCCTCCGTGCAGATTATTGCTTTCAACGCCTACAAACTCTAGATTTGGATGAGTCTCACCCTTAAGAAGACCAGTTTGAATGTCGAGAACTTTCACAGCGCATCCTTTTTGTAACAATTCCTTCACAAGTCTAGAACCAATGAAGCCCCCGCCGCCTGTGACCAATACCTTCATTTTAACATCATCAAGAGGCATAGTTCATATTTCTCATATGCTACGACTACATAAAAATGGCGCCCTGGCCGGGATTTGAACCCGGTTCCTGTCACATAGTGAATCACTATGTGATGTCAGGCGGGCGACAGCCGCCTATACTAACCGGACTATACTACCAGGGCGTTGCAGTGGCTGAACCCTAAAAGAAAACGCTGACATACTTAAATCTTATCAGAAAGCCACGCAGCCCAGACGAGCCTATACCCGTCTCTCTGTCTCCACCCCAGCGCCTATTAGGATCCAAATAGAGGGGCTAGGTCAACCCTGCGCACACACACAAACACAAAACATGTTTAGCTTATCAAAACCTAAGCCGCAGCCGAAACCGTTCCTTCAACCTCTTCCTTCCGCTGATCCTGTCGCTCCTCCTGCAACTCTCGAACAACCTTCCCTTGATCATTCTTCTTACCCTTCTGAACAGCCTTCTTGCCCCTTTCTGCTTCATCATGACGCAGAATGGGCGGAATCATCTCGTTGCAGAATGGACAAATATTAATCATTCTCGGCGGGTCAGAATGAAAATCTAACATTCGAAGAGGCTGAGCAAAAACTCTGTGACAGTGAGCACACTTGACCAAGCCTCCTACCCGATGTGTCTCGCTGGGTGACGCAGGTTCCAGAGAAGAGGAAAGAGCTCCTGATGAAGAAATCACCAATTTCTCACCCCTAGGCAACACCAACTGAGGCTTTTTGTGAATGTACCTGATGTAAACGTATGCCGCGTTGACCAAGGCGAACACTGCTGCCAAACCCATCAAGACTTGAATAATCCTTAACGTGGTCCAGTAGGGATTGGCCCATTCATAACTAAACCGTAAACCGTAGTTATAAAGAGTGCCGTGCACGATACTGTCGAACAAGTTAAGGGCGTAGGCTGCAGAAGCGGTTGTCGCCAGAACAAGAACGGTGAAAAAAAGCAGTTTTTTCATCGCAGGCTCCTGCGTGTTTTTGACGTGTTTTAAGCCTCAACTTGGTTTTGAAGCTGTGTCATAGAGGCTAATTCATAAATCCTCTTGGTTTCACCACATTCTTGGCATTCAAATATCTCTTCAACTTCGCCTTTTCTAGGGCTTGTCATGCTTACCAAAACGTGGTCGGTTTTTCTGCCACATTTTTTGCAGCGCAGGAAAACGTAGGGTCGGTAGATTGGGATGGTCATTGTCTGTTCCTCTTTTTTTGAAGTGTTTAATTGATGTTGTTGCTTGGAAACCATAAATGCGTTATGAACTCAGAATATAAATTATCAAAAACTCATTTGTTTTGTATCTGAATCAGAACAAATGTTGTCCACTGTTGAGAAATCATTTCTTGTGTTTATGTGTGCACATGGGGCTAAACCCCCCTCTATTAGGATCCTAATAGGATCCAAAATAGGTGTGTTGAGAGAGAATTGAGACGGTATAGGTTGTCTAGAATGGGCTGTTTAGGTTCAAGTAAGGCTTTTGCTTTGTCACGTTGGTTTGCATATGTTTGTGAGTGTGGAAAATCGTCTTTTAGCGCTCAAGAGGAGAGCAACACGGTTTAACTGGTCTTGTGGTTAGCTGGAACGTATTGTTGCAGTCTTTGCAGGGAGCGCAACTTTTCTCTGTCTCCTATTCGGGCGTTTTTTATGGCGTTTTCTAGGATTTGTATGGATTCGTCCATAGCTTTTCTGTCAACGGGGTAAGGGATGCCGTCTTTTCCTCCGTATGCGAAGGAGTATTTGACTGGGTCTTTCCAGCTGGGTGGTTCTCCGTAGACGAGTTCAGCTATAAGCGCCAAGCCTCTGACTGTTGAAGGTCCAATACCTCTTATGCCCAGCAGTTGCTCGTAGTTTTTGGGTTGAAACTCATACGCTCTTTTAACGGCTTTCCAGTTTAGATTGTTGGGCAATGAAAGCACGTTGACAACGTATTCTCTCCATTTAACCTCGGGCATCCACTTCTGCAACGATGTCTGATAAGCAGGTCGAATAGACTGCAGTAGTCGTAGCAGTTTTTTGGGTTGTTCTTTAACAATGTCGGCGGAAACTCTTCGGCAGCCTTCGCTCTGTTTGTTTGTCATGTCTAACGCCACGTTTCTTTTTACGTCGCCTACGATGGCGTCGTGTGGCTCCACCACGAAGTTTTGAACGTGTTCCGAAAGCCAGTGATACCGCCTTGCTGTTCTGTCTTGTACGCTCATGCCTTGCTGAACAACAGCCCATTTTCCCTCTTCGGCTACAACAAAGGCGTGATGATAGAGTTGATAGCCAGCTTGAACAGCAGTGTTGTCCACTTTAGCGCTCATTCGACTCGCATAACGCAACTCGTCTATTCGGTCGGTTGAAAAATCAAACAGGTCGCCGACTTGACCGATTTCGTTTGGAGCCTGCGATGAAGCCTTGCCCTTGCCGCCGCAAACCGCGAGTCCATGCTCTTCGGGTTTTATTGCGTTCTTCAACACTCCGGTTAAGACTGTTGTGACACCCGACGAGTGCCAGTCATAGCCCAACACGCAGCCCAAGGCTTGAAACCAGTAAGGGTCAGAAAGTCTTCTTAGAAACTCCTCTCGACCGTATTCATCAATGATGATGGTTGTTATTTCACGAGCTAAGCTTATCATTCGAACAACAAGCCAGTGGGGTGCTTTGCCGTAGTGAAGCGGAAGCTTGGCTATGCCGGTTCTCTGCAACGCATCCACCTAAATGAGGGCTAAAATAAGATTAAGTGTGAAATCGTTTAAAGGTGCTCTTTGTGCCTGATTAAGTGTCCTTCTCGGTCGATTTCTCCATGCCTGATTCTTGTTGTCGAAATAGGGATGTAATCTTCTGCAGGAACCATGTCAATGACCACCAACTCCAGCGGTCGAAGACCCTTCGCCTCTCGTTTCCTATTGATGGTTATGCCCACCGGCTCGGTTTCCTTGCTTACCACCAGCGCTTCAGCCACTGTTGTGGAAAGCGTAATACCGTATGGGGTGTCCAAGGGAACAATCTTAGCTCGATCAAACACTTCAGCCTCTCTCAAGAAATCTCTCAATTCGTTGAGTCGCTGTTCGTAAGATGCAATGTCATGATTCTTTCTCAGCTCTCTAGCCAACTGATCAGAAGACAAGCCGATCATGACGCGTTCACCAACTTCAAAGGCTTTCATGATTAGGGCTTGATGTCCCTTGTGAAACTCGTCGAAGGTTCCGCCTACAAGCACCGTGTTGAATTTTCTAGTCATTTATGTCACGTTAATAGTTGAGCGCCTTGAAGACTGATTTCCGCCACAACTATTTTCTCAGGTGGCAGAACCCTTTCAAAAACTCCCACAACACTTTTAACTTTATCCTTCTTCACCAAGGCGTGTACTGCTTCACCTAGCATGTTTTGTGCCGCGCCTACAGCGCCTGCCTTTTCAGCCGCATTCATAAGTTTTGTCACTCGTTTAGTCGCCAGCCCTGTTTTTAAGGCAAAGTCTTTGCATGAATGCAGAAAGTTTTCAAGAGAAGGCTCAGCCAATATGCTCTCCAAGGTTTTCTGTCCCATTTCGTTAATTAATGCACGTTTTTTGGTGGATTTGAGAAACTCGCTGGTCAATCTTGGCTGAAACACTCCCGAAACTATATGATGGTCTGGGGTGATAGGTATGCGGTCTACCGAACCATGGTTGGGTGCGCCTGGCTCTAAGACGATGACGCATCCTCCAAACAGGATACCGCTAACCGTGCCCAACCCTGTCTTGCATTTGACTTCAGCCACATGGGCGATGCGACCAATATCACAGTAAGTCATGCTTAGGTTCACAGCCTTGCTCAAAGCCAATGCGGTGCCTACAGCACCACCTGCGCTTGTGCCAAAGCCTGCGCCGATGAGCACATCAACCCGATGCTTAACTTCAACACTGTAGAGCTGGTCAACCCTTTCCAACAACATGCCCACAACTGTCCGAGTGGTCTCTGCCTGAGGTGCGTGTCGTCCATTTATGAAAATTCTAACACTCTTTGCCTCAGATCTGGCAACGCTAACCTTAGTGAACACTCCTTTGACTAGTCCGAAGCCTCCGCCTCTTGCACCCACTTTTTCTGGGTTAGTGATAGGCTCTCCATCGGGTGTTTGGTCGCAAATCTCAAAGAAACTGGAGATGCCCGCTGGAGAAAAAGCCTTTGCAGTCGTTGTCACGCGTCGACGGCTTCCTTCTTTTGCGGTTTCAAACTTGGGAAGGCGCCGTAACAGGCCTTCAAGATGGGTGGAACAATGGTTATCAGGAATGGTATCTCAGTGGCGAATGTCCACACAAGCCAGAGAAAGCTTGCATAAAAGGGAGCGTTACGCTCCCAACCCAATGCTAAGGGCAACGGAAGGAATTGACTGTATGTCCAGAGGCCAAAGCCGATGTAGGCACTCCCTACGAAAAGCCCCACTATAGCTGCGATTCCATAACTCTCCCACTGAGGCATTAACACCTCAACCCCAAGGACTATGACCACGCTGGCAATGAACACGCTCAAAAACAAAATTGCGACATCGATGCTTAACAGTTTAAGATATAACAGATAGGCTATCATTCCTACTGCAGTTATGCTCCCGATTGTGAGAGCAGTTGCAATATAACTCCTCTTCATGTTTCGTCTCGAAATCCACCCTATTAGAAAGAAGCCCGCAAAATTGGCGGGAACACCTACAGTAAGGCTTAGTAAGGCGATTCCGTGGCCTGGATGAACCATGTCGGCTATGAAAATGCCGATTGCCGCGCTTGTTCCTCCCACCCATGGACCAAAGAGGACGGCGAAGGCGGCTGGAACTATGACTGAGGGCCAGAATCTGACCACGCCTACCACAGGGCTTACTATCCCTAGGTTGGTTAAGTATCCGACTGTGGCGTAGAGGGCGGCGCTAACTCCGGTCATTGCTATGTCTTGCGTTCTCATTTTCAACGACCTTCCGTCAACATGCTTTCAGACTTTACGTTTGTCAATGTGTCTTGGTTAAATAAGATTTTCGTATGGTTTGTTTAAACACTTTTAGATTGATTAAGCGCCTGCTGAAAAGCGTAAAGTTTAAGGTTTTGAAGGATGATTGTTGCACTAAAACGCATTTAACGGTGTTAATGTTTGAGCAGCAAAGAAACGATTGAAGAACGCAAGGCAAGAATTCTCATGGGGTTGCGCGGTTACAAGCAGTTGAAAAGAAAAGAACACAAGGGCGCCACGAGCTTTCTGGTTAAGACTCCTGAAGATAAAAAGGAGTTGATCTGGTGTTTGCCCACGCAGGGAACCGTGGGCGTTCAATTCATCAACCAAGTTAGGAAGGCTATGAAGGAGGCAGGCGTTGAGAGGGGAATAATAGTGACTGGAGGACGTTACACTCAAGCGGCTAAGACTCATGCTCGAAGGCGAGGTCTCGAGTTGATTCCTCGTATATTTCCTTCTTTCAACATTTATGAGCACGTGTTGGTTCCAAAACACGAGATTATTGCCTCTGAAGAGAGGGAGAAGGTGCTGAGCGAGTATAGGGTGCAACCGTATCAGTTGCCGAGGTTGAAGGCTTCTGACCCTGCTGTGAAGGCTATAGGCGCCAAACCCGGCGATATAGTTAAAGTCATACGTGATAGTCCATCAGCTGGGAAATACGTTTCGTACAGGTATGTTGTAGAAGGTTAGGAGAAGGGCTCTAGGAGGGGGGTCATGATGACCCGCAGAAAATCTCTGATTCAAAAACAGGGGGCGAGAACAAGCCTGATTACATTGGTTTTTTCAGGGATCGTGAAATGCGGCGATAAGACTAGAACACATCAATCAGAAACAAAAGAGTTGCAAAGACATCGCTATGATTTGAGTTTATTGATGCGCCTCTACATTGTTTGTTATTGACAGAAAAATATGGCGCAAAACCCTAAATGTAAAGAGCATAAAAACCTAATGAGTAATGGGAGCTGGTTTGGAGGAAATAGATGAAGCTTTTAACTGGCTCATCTTAGTTCTGACCACGCTAGCCTCGACTTTAGTTCAATTTCCACAGCTCTATCCCTCAATATTTCGTCCATTAGAACCCGAGATATCTTTCATGAAATTGCTTTTAACCCCATTGATCTTGCTTATAATCTCTTGGCTTAGTTCGCACATAATCCAAAATAAGGGAATAAGAATCATTTTGAAATGCTTTTCTTGGCACTACGCAATGTTTGTCCTAGGAATAGACATCTACTATCTTCTAGGTGCTTTCTTGCCTCCAGACATTTATCAATCAGCATTGCCTCTTCCGTTAATTATTGGGATGCCTAACCTAATTTATCTAGGTCTCATTCGCAATCGATACAAAATAATCTTTCCAGATTCAAAATTCCTCGTAGGTAGTAAAAGGCAAGTCGTCTTCTGCGCAATATCGACGATATTCGCCGTGGTAACGCCTAGCTTTTTAGGAAGATGAGATGAATCGTTTAACTAAAACGAAATCCAAGAATTTAAACCGAGATGCAAACCTAACCCCGCACGACTCTGCGTCGCCATCGGGAAAATTGGGTTTCTTTGTCGTTGTTAAAAAGAAAAAGCAGAAATTCGCGGACTAGCAAAAAATGGTGATGGGTTAAGGGTTTATTTTTCTTTGGCTATCATGACTTCAGTGGCTTTTATCACGGCTTCGACGATGTCGCCAACCTTTATGTTTAGGTCTTCAACCGCCTCCTTGGATATGAGTGCAGTTATGACCGCTGGCGCCTTCACCTCTAACTTAACCTTGGCTACGACATCGCCCTTCTCCACGCCCTTAACCACACCCTTCAACCTGTTCCTAGCGCTTATCTTCAATCCAACCGCCTCCCAATATTCAGTGTCACCCAAGATTTCGCCCACGTAATCCTCAACTCTCTTGTACTCTTTGAGCAATGTCTCTCCAAGCCTAGTAAGTTTGGCTCCACCACCGCCAGCTTTTCCGCCCTTAAAAGTCTCGATCATGGGCTCGTCTAAAACCTTGTTCATTCTAGCCAAGTAATTCCAAACATATCGATAAGACATTCCAACTTTTTTGGCAGCTTTTGAAATTGACTTCTCCCTTTTGACCGCTTCTAGGATAGTGGCGCCGCCTTTACCCAGTATGGGAGTGCCCTTGTATTCGAGCCAAACCTTGGCTGTGGGCTTGTGTTTATTTCGGGGGAGCATTTCGTGTTAATTATCTGTACGGTTAGCTATTTAACGTATGAGCCTTTTTTACGTGTGCCTGCGCATGGTTGACCTGGCCCCTCTATCTGGATCTCGAAGGCGGTTTGTCGTAGAACAGTTTCACGCAATATTTATAAAGTTTAGACGATATGAATGGAGCTGCATAACGGGTGTGTGAAATGCAAACATGGCAAAAAATGTTGATAGTAGCCGCTTTAGCAAGCGTTGCAGTGGTCGCAGGCACATTAGTCTACTTTAACTACTTCGCCAAGAGAAGACTCATAATATCCACAACAACAAGCCTCTACGACACCGGCTTACTCGAAGAAATAGAGAAAAACTATGAAGCAAACCACAGCGTAGACATCAACATCATATCTGCTGGAACAGGCATAGCGATTCAACACGCACAGAACGGGGACGCAGATGTCATCCTCGTCCACTCGCCATCAATGGAGAAAACTTTCTTAGAACAAGGCTACGGTGTCAACAGAAAGATAATCGCCTACAACTTCTTCACCATCGTGGGACCTGACGCCGACCCAGCGGGAATTGCAGGAAAAACCGCAAAAGAAGCCTTAAAAAGCATTGTAGCCTACGGAGAAAGCCTATCCGACCAGTCTGGTCAAACTAAGATTTGGGTTTCTCGAGGAGACAACTCTGGCACACACTCCAAAGAGCAAAGCCTCTGGAAATCAGCAGGCTACAACTACACGCTGATATCGGCAGAGCCTTGGTACGCAAGCGTAGGCTCAGGTATGGGTGACACGCTGAACATCGCTAACCAGAAATCAGCTTACACTCTCTCAGACATGGGCACCTACCTGAGATTCTGGAAGGACGGGGTAATATCCTTGACCGCACTTCTAACCGAAGAGAAATCTCTACTCAACGTCTACAGCGTGATGGCTGTGAAACCTACAGTCCCAGCAAACAAAACTTACCATGAATCCATTAATTACAACGATGCAATGGACTTCATAAAGTACCTAGTTTCACTTGAAACGCAGCAGTTCATAACAGACTATGGCAAAACTGATTACGGACAAAGCCTCTTCTTCGGCGCTGTACAACCGTTGAAGGATGATGCGCCTCAACCATTAGTCAGTTGGATAAAAGACTCTGCCTTCTTTGACGGCTCAGAATGCCCACCGCAATACAGAAATGGCTTTCCAGAGCTTTACCCTTAGAGGAAACCATATTGGTTGATATACTCGGCGGCATAGTAAAAGCACTGCAGCTGATCTTTTCAGGCGACCCAACGCTCTATGGAATCGTCTTTCGTTCCCTATTTTTTTCTGGAATCGCCGTTATCTTGGCCACACTCTGGGGAACGCCGATAGCGATGTTACTAGCCCTCAGAGACTTTCGAGGAAAAACCATAGTCAAGACCTTCTTCAATTCTTTAATAGGCATACCAACAGTGGTCTTGGGCTTAATCCTTTATCTCGTTTTTTCGAAGGGCGGACCTCTAGGATTTCTAGAGCTACTCTACACGCCGGGAGCCATAATTCTCGGCGAAGCCGTGCTTGTGACGCCAATACTTATCAGCATAGCAACAACAGCCATTGAAGCGGTAGACCCAGAAATAATGAATCTAGCCAAAACGCTAGGCGCCTCAGAATCACAAGCATCAAT
>Ga0315314_1000087_pt1 | contig 128964 bp, 112 predicted proteins | sample TDP9_MG_FD_203631 | JGI IMG/M metagenome (GOLD analysis project Ga0315314, IMG submission 203631) | Freshwater sediment microbial communities from Lake Towuti, South Sulawesi, Indonesia - TDP9 | ecosystem: Environmental > Aquatic > Freshwater > Lake > Sediment | place: Indonesia: South...
TTGACAGGTAAAGCCGTAATCAAGATATAAAACAACCAAGATGTGTAAAAAATACCCACTTACCCTAATCGTTTTTTAAGAATCAAAAGCGAAAATAGGTGATAAAGACTATCGAATATTCAGGATTCCAAAAACTTAAGCTGAAATAGCTAATCGCAAATGATGAATCGAAAACCCCCGATCGAATCAGGGGCCAGCGATTTGCAATAAGCGTCAAGGGGCTGAGGGGAGAAACAGTGCTGAGTATCCCCAAACAACGCATCTTTTTTGTTGATGATGAGCCAAAGGTGCGGGAGCTTGTTTGCGGAACCCTTGAGCAAGCCGGCTTTAGAGTAAGCTGTTTTGCCGGCGCAGCTGATTGTCTTGAAAAACTACGCACCGATAGGTGCGATTTACTTATCACTGATGCGAAATTACCAGGAATGAGTGGGTTAGAGCTATTAGCGGAGGTTAAACGCTTTTTTCCATCTTTGTCTGTTGTAGTTATAACCGGCTATGGTGATATACCAATGGCGGTTAGGGCCATGAGGGCAGGTGCTGTTGATTTTATAGAAAAACCGCTCGATAAACAGACATTGCTGTCTGCCGTCAGGTTCGCGTTAAAGCCGATTACATCAGACGACCGGCTTTTGCGTAGAGGACTTACCCGTGCAGAGATGAGGGTCTTGCGTCTAATTCTGGATGGAAAGACCAACAAGGAAACAGCTCGTTTGCTCTACCGTTCGCTCCACACCATCGAAGTGCACCGTAAACACATTATGCGTAAGTTCGGCGTGCATAATGTAGTTGACCTCGTCAAACGAGCAACCTCAACGGAGATAACCAATCCGCCAACAGACGAATAACAGTTAATTTCTCTCCTGGGCAGCAAGCCATCCCCATCCCAATAAACGGCATCGGGATGAGGCTGCCACCCAATAAAATCAAAGAACGCGTGGCTTACCTTGAGCGCAGCGGCTCGACTGAACTCGCCGAAGTCTTGCGGATGGGTATGGGCTTTCGACAATTTCTAACTATATTTGTATTATACATTTGTGTAAACCAGTTCATACCGCGAATGTGTGAAAGCGTAAGAAACACTGTGTATAAAAGCCAAAGGATTCTTATTGCAAATGACCGGATAGTTAAGATAATGTTAGCATCAAAGAAAAGGGTAGTGATGAGAAAAAAGACGCCGAGGAAACCTATGGAAATGCAAAAATCAAAAATCAAATGTCAAAATTATGGAGTTGCCGCTTTGCAGCAACGATTCCTTAATTTTGCATTTTGCATTTTAATTTTTGATTTTCTGCAGCAGGGGGGCTGTTTTAAGCCGCCGGAAGGTGGTGCTTTGGGAAATGAAAGAGCCCCCGCGTCTTCCTGTCGGAAGACAGGAGCAGGGGCAGCTTATAAAAGAGCAGTTAATGAATCCGCACGGAATTTTCCCGTCAGTTATGATGTTGACATCGTGGTTGTCGGCGGGACATCGGGCGGTGTGGCAGCGGCTGTAGAAGCGGCGCAAAAAGGTGCGACAGTTTTTCTTATGGCGCAGCGGCCGTACCTTGGCGAGGACCTCTGCGGCACATATCGTCTTTGGCTAAAGCCGGGCGAAGAGCCGACCTCACCGCTGGCCAGGAGACTTTTTTCACAGTCACCTTCGACGCCGATGCACGTGAAGCGTACGCTGGATGATGCGCTGCTGGATGCGGGGGTGCAATTTTTGTTCGGCTGCTATGCGACCGATGTGCTTGGTGACAGAGACGGAAACATCGCGGGTATCATCTTGGCTAATCGCTCTGGCAGACAAGTAATTAAAGCTAAAGTCATCGTTGACGCCACGCCACGGGCAACTGTGGCCCGACTGGCTGGCGCGGCCTTCCAGCCGTATCCGGCAGGGGAGCAAACTTTTAGTCGTATCGTGGTCGGAGCGGAAGTCCAGAATGCTGAAGGTATGCAAGCTCGGAAGATGCACACGCCGATTGCCGGTCTGCAGGCTATAGAGTACATAATTGAAATCCCGATGAAGGACGGCTCCTTCGCATCTTTTGCCGAGGCTGAGCAGATAGCTCGCGACAGAACCTGGCATCCAGGACAAGAGGATGCGTCAGAGACACTTTTTCAGGTGCCGCCAGACCCGATGAAGGGTAAGAAAAGTCTATCTGGGGCTTGGCCCGGCGCAGAGAAGGTCGAGTTGGATGTTTTCCAGCCTGCAGACATTGAACGTCTATTCGTGCTGGGTGGTTGTGCAGATATGTCACGTGAAGCAGCGGAGAAGTTGCTTTGCCCGTTGGAATATGTGGCAGTAGGTAGGCGGATTGGTGCTGTAGCTGCTTCGCAGACCAAAACTGTTGCAAAGCCGAGAGGTGTACGACTGCGCGGCAAGTCAGTGACACCCGTGGCCTCGGGGGATATTCGAGAGAATTTAGCTGGGGTATGGTCGATGCAAACCCAGCTTGGCACCGTGCCCGCGGATAAGCGGGCTGTGCCTGTGCTGGGCGAGTATGACGTGGTAGTTGTTGGTGGCGGCACAGGCGGGGCACCAGCCGGCATCGCTGCGGCACGGCAGGGAGCTAAAACGCTCGTTATCGAGTACCTCCACGGCCTCGGCGGAGTAGGGACACTCGGCCTTATTGGCAAATACTATCACGGCTACCGAAATGGCTTTACCAGAGAAATCGATGAGGGTTTGGCAGAACTCGGCGGCAGCGGGGAAGGTGGCAGCAATAAGGGACAAGCCTGGAATATTGAGCACAAGATGGAGTGGTACCGCCGCGAGCTGCGCAAAGCTGGTGCCGATATCTGGTTCGGGACGCTTGGCTGCGGTGCATTTGTGCAAGATGGTCGTGTCAAAGGTGTGGTGGTCGCGACACCGCAGGGACGCGGCGTAGTGCTGGCAAAAGTAGTTATTGATTCGACGGGCAATGCCGACATAGCCGCTGCGGCCGGCGCAACATGCGAATATAGCGATGGCTCAGGCGTTGCGGTCCAGGGTGCGGGACTTCCGCCACGTAAGCTCGGCGCCCGCTACACTAATACCGATTGGACTTTTATTGACGATGCCGATGTTATTGATACCTGGAGTGCGCTGGTCATTGCCAAGGAAAAGTTCAAAGAGGACTACGACCTTGGCCAGTTGATAGACACGCGTGAACGCCGGCGGATTGTGGGTGACTTCGTCATGTCACCGCTCGATATCTGCAATAATCGTACTTACCCCGACACGGTGGTTCTGACCAAGAGCGATTTTGATACGCATGGCTTTACCATACATCCGCTCTTTATGCTCAAACCTCCGGGCAGAGAGGAGCGAATCGCAAACGTGCCGTATCGCTGCCTGCTGCCCAGAGGCCTCGACGGTATTTTAGTTACAGGGCTTGCCATCAGTGCCCACCGTGATGCGATTCCGATTCTGCGGATGCAGGCCGATATCCAAAATGAAGGCTATGCAGCCGGCGTGGCAGCGGCGATGGCTGCTAAGGCCGGCGTGCAAGTGCGCGACATCGATATTAAGGCACTCCAAAGGCACCTTATTGAGAAAGGCAATCTGCCAGAGAGAGTCTTGACAGACAAAGATTCGTATCCATTGCCCGAAGAAAAATTTGCACAAGCGGTCAAAAGCCTCGTCAATGACTTTGAAGGTCTTGAGATTGTTCTTACCCAGCCTAAACGCGCTCTACCATTGCTTCAGAAGGTTTACAAAAGCGCCGATTCAAACCAAGCAAAGCTCACTTACGCGCATATCCTTGGAATGTTTGGTGACGCGACAGGTAGCCAGACTCTGTTGGATGCTGTTGCGTCCAGGCAGTGGGACAAGGGTTGGAACTATACTGGTATGGGACAATATGGTGCCAGCTTAAGTGAGCTGGATAGTCTTATCATCGCCTTAGGTCGAACCCGAGATAAGCGAGCGCTGAATGTAATTTTCCAGAAGGTCGAGCAGCTTGACGAAAGAAGTGAGTTTTCGCATTGCCGGGCGGTGGCGATGGCGTTAGAAACGCTCGCCGTCCCGGCGGCGGCTAAACCGCTGGCTGAACTTCTTAAAAGACCTGGCATAATCGGCCATGCTTTTACGGATATACGCCAAGCAATGCTTCGCACGCCGGCCAACCCCAGTGACACTACGACGCGAAACTGCTCGCTGCGTGAACTTTTTTTGGCACGGGCTTTATATCGTTGTGGAGATTATCAAGGCCTGGGCGAAAAAATTCTGAAAGAATATGCGCGTGACCTTCGTGCTGTCTATCGGCGTCACGCCCAGATTGTGCTTGGCAGAGAAACTAAATATTTGTGGAAAGGCTCGACATGGAAAAAGTTAAAACCGTTTTGAGTTTGGGTGCTCACCCCGATGACGCGGAGTTCTTCTGTGCCGGGACATTGGCGCTACTTGGTAAAAAAGGCTGGCAGATTCATATCGCTACGATGACGCCGGGTGACTGCGGCACAGTCCAGTACAGCAGAAAGGAAATTAGCAAGATTCGCAAGGCTGAAGCTGCTAAAGCAGCAAGTTTGCTGGATGGCAGCTATCATTGTCTGGAATGTGGGGACCTATTTATTATGTATGATAGGCCGACCTTGCTAAAGGCGATCAAGCTGCTGCGGAAGGTGCGGCCCACTATCGTCATAACTTGCAGCCCTTGCGACTATATGGTTGACCATGAGACTGCCAGCAAGATTGCTCAGACGGCTTGTTTTGCCTGCGGGGTCGTGAACATCAAGACTGCCGGTGCCCAGCCATTCGAGCCTATACCATATCTTTATTATTGTGACCCGGTGGAGGGAAAAGACAACCTCGGAAACAAGATAAAAGCAAGCACCATTGTCGATATAAGCAGTGTAATGGACATCAAGGAAAAAATGCTATGCTGTCATGAAAGTCAGCGTAACTGGCTTTTGAAACATCATGGCGTCGATGATTACGTTTCCTCGATGAAAGCGCTGTCTGCAAAGAGAGGTGTGGAAATAGGCTGCCGTTTTGCTGAGGGCTTCAGGCAGCATTTAGGCCACGCATATCCGCAGGATAATATCCTCAAGGCGGAACTTAGTGAGCTGGTGCACATAATTTAAGGAGAGTAAGGATGGCAAGAAAAATCAGTATGTTAGCGCCGGACTGGTGGGACTATACCACGCTCGGTGACGAGATTCTTAACGATGCGGCTAAACTTACCGCCCAAGATTTGGCAAATTTATCCAGGGAAGGTTTCAAGGTTGTGTTTTATGATACGCTCGAAGATTTTTATCTTGCAGAGGCTCTGGAGTACATCACCGCTTGGAAGCAGGCGACAGCGGATAATCCCGTTGGTATTTGCGGGCCGATCGGGCCGACCGAGCAGCTTCCGCTTGTCGCACGCATTGTAAATGAGTTAAAACTTAACCTGAAAAACGCCCATTTCTGGGGGATGGATGAATGGTATATGGACGGTAAAGAGGTGCCGCGCTCGCATCCGTTGTCGTTTGCCAAAGCGGATATGGAGCTTTGCTTTGACCGAATTGATAAGGCACTGAAAATGCCCGAAGCTAACATCCATTTTCCAAAGGCTGATACGACCGAGTATAAAAAGAGCTGGCAAGGCGTTCGCTGCGCGGTTATGCAGGGCGGCCAGGGTGACATAAAGCACTGGGCGTTCAACGACCCGGTTAAGCGGCAAGGCAAATACAAGGATGAGCCGCCGTCGCCGGCGGAATATCGCAAACTGACGACTCGCGTGGTGGATTTGCATCCGGTTACCGTTATGCAGAATGCGCGGACAAGCGGAGGCGGCGTGGTCACGGGCGTGCCGACCAAGGCAATTACCGTTGGGCCGATAGAGACGTGGAAAGCAGAGAAGGTCTCGATCTGGCAGGCAGGAATGCACGATAATCCATTCGGGATGAGATTAACTACCTTTATGATAAGCAAGAAAATCCCCGATAGCGCGGTTCCGATGTCCCTTCTGGCAGAGCACCCTAACGTACAGTTTAATTTTTATAGACCCGCCATAGGGACATGTGAGGCGGAAATGCACTAACTGAGCGGTTTGCAAAAGCAAAAATATGGCCACAGATGTATTGATTTTAAATACGGCGGTGACGGATTTGCGAAGGCCGGATTTTGACTTTGCTGACGAGTTGGTGGGCAAAGGGGGATTAGCCAAGTGCAAAACGGAAGATATGCCCAATTTCTCTCAAGAGCAGCTAAAAGAATGGATAGACCAGGGTTTTGCCACTGCCGGCGGGCCTGGAAACTCTGCTCCTCTGATTGCAAGAGCCGGCTTAAATGTTGCTGTCGGAGCTAATCTCGGCAAAGGCGATTACGGCGGCCTGGATGCGCAGGGCAGGTTTTTTTACGATGTAATGACGGCAAATGGAATTGATATGTCGCCGTCTCATATTCATCCGGATTTGCCGACAGGGACAACGTTCATTCACAGCACAACCGGGGAAGATAGAGGCGGTATTGCTTATTTTCGTAACGCCAATGACGATTTTGATTTTGAGGTTTTCAGGCTGGCGGTTGAGCGATTAAGACCCAGGATAGTTTATTACATGTATTCGGGCTTGTCGGAAAGGGGCGATGCGAATGACGGCCGGGATCTGGCGCAATTTATTAAATGGTGCCGCGGTCGAGGTGCGGTCACGATAGTTGATAGTCACACCTTGACAGCTAATCCACAAGCGTTGATTGAGGCAGGTAAGCCGGTAAAAGAGTACGGACTTTTGCAGCCGCTTCTGCCGGAGGTTGATTTGTTTTTTACTTCCTGCGACGAAGCTCAACTGATAAAAAATACCCTCGCCCCGTTAGCTCGTCTCGGCGGAGCGCCGAGCCGTAGCCGGAAAGGTAGGGTGTGCTCTGCACACCAAAAAAGAGGGACCCCGCTTCGCGGGAACTCAAATGGTGGGCACAGCCCACCCTACATCTTTCTCGATTTCTTGACCGAGAGGTTCTGGCGAAGGGACAATAGAACAAAGTTATTTGGCGTCACGGTCAGCGACGGCGCATACGAAAAGCACATTAGCCCTGATGGGACTGCAGGCGGCCCGAACAAAATCCAATCCCGCTTTATGGCAGGGGAGGTGGTCGATTTAGTTGGAGCTGGCGACTCATTCAGAGCGGGACTTATTACATATATTGCACGCAACCTGGACGAGTTTAACTACGGCACAATGAATTTTGCCGAGACAGTCCAGATGGGCAATCTCTTCGCGTCACTTTATATAAAGGCACCGCTTAATGATAGATACGGTAATATCAAGCCTTACGATAAAATGCTAAAAGTAGTCCGAAGTGATGTCACTTATCGCAGCTTCAAACAATTGCGGGACGCCCTCAATTAACTGATAAAGAAAGGAATTTCAAAATGGCCACAAAATTTAGCTGGCAGAACAAGGTTATCAATTTCGCACAGATTGGGGGCATCGAGACCTCTATTTTGGATAATGGTCTGGGTAGAGGAAACCGCATAGCCTGGGTAAATACCGGGTCAGGTCTTCGCTACAAAGTGGTTATTGATAGAGGACTTGATATCGCTGATGCATTCTATAATCAGCATAGTCTCGCTTGGCTCAGTCATAGCGGGGTAACTGCCCCTCGGCCTGATGCCAACCGAGGCTTAGAGTGGCTGAGGTCTTTCGCCGGCGGGTTAGTGACAACCTGCGGCTTGACCCATGTCGGCGGGCCTGAAAGCGATGAATTCGGCGAGCGCGGTTTGCACGGACGCATCAGCAATATCCCGGCCAGCGTAGAATCAATTATACAGCCTGATCTTCCGGCTGAAAAACTCGAAATGAGTGTAACCGCGGTGGTGAAAGAATCTTGCGTATTCGGGCCGAATCTGGAGCTGCGACGCACTATATCGAGCAGGCTCGGCGAGCCGGCAATCAGAATTCACGATGTGGTGACAAACCTCGGCAATACGCCGGCGCCTCATATGATATTGTATCACTGCAATTTCGGCTGGCCATTGGTCGATGAAGGCACACAGATTATATGGAAGGGGAAATGTACGTCACGCGGCCTGGATATGGATAATGCCATATTCAATAGCAAGCACAATTTCAGAAAGTGCCAAAAGCCCATTGAAAGTCACAGAGGCGGCGGTGAGGCCTGCGGCTTTATCGACGTTACGCCGGATAAAAATGGGCTTTGCACGGTGGGCCTTTACAATCAGCGACTCAACTTAGCTGTTGCGATTAAATACAATAAAAAGCAGTTGCCCTGCCTTGCTAACTGGCAGCATTTCGGACCCGGCGAATATGTCACGGCATTGGAGCCGGGAACAAATCCACCAATAGGCCAGGCCAAAGCCAGAGAACAGAAAGAACTAATTCACATCAGGCCGGGTGCGAGCAAAACTTACGACCTGGAAATGACAATTCTAACAGATAAGAGACAAATCAATCACTTATTAAAGACCGCAGGCCAGTAACTATGGTAGCACATATATTCACCGGTTTTGGTTTTGGGCCCATCCAGGCTGGACTATTCGTCAAAGAGGCATTTCAAAGCGGTAATTTTAGTCGGATAGTTGCAGCCGAGATTGACCCAGAGTTGGTTGATGCAGTCAGGGCTAACAATGGAAGCTATTATGTCAACGTTGCAAAAGCTGATGGAATCGAGGCATTAAGAATTGACAATGTTGAACTACTTAATCCCGATGTCCCCAGGGACAATCAAATCCTTCGTCAAGTGCTGGCTGAGTCCACAGAAATAGCTACCTGCCTTCCCTCTGTAGATTCCTATGACTCTGGCCAAACAAGCAGCGCCGCGCAACTTTTAGCAGATGGTTTGAAAAAAGCTAAGGCCAAAGCAACGATAATTTACACCGCTGAAAATAATAATCGCGCAGCAGAGATTCTGCAGGAAGCCGTTGCCCAAAAAATTGGTGCTCTGTCACCGGGTCGGGTACAGTTTCTAAACACCGTGATCGGCAAAATGAGTAGGGTCGTTACTAACCCTGCTGAAACCGAAGCACGATGCGAAGGTTCCCGAGGTCTGCGAAAACAGGGAGGTTTTCGCTCGGAAATTGCACAGCGGAAACTGGCAACCATAGCACCGGGCCTTAAGCGAGCTTTTCTGGTAGAACAGTTTAATCGAATCGAAGTTTCCCGAACGAGGATTTCTGGATTTAGGCCAGGAATTGAAGTATTTATTGAAAAAGATAACCTTCTGCCCTTTGAGGAGGCAAAACTGTTCGGCCATAACGCCATTCACGCACTGCTCGGCTTCATCGGTGCTCTAAAAGGTTATACTCGAATGACGGAATTGAAGGACGACCGGGATATTATGCAAATTGGCAGAGCTGCTTTTTTAAAAGAAAGTGGCGCAGCACTCGTAAAGAAGTATGCTCACCTGCAAGACGAACTTTTTACGCAAGCAGGCTATCGGCACTATGCGGAGGACTTGCTGCAGCGTATGACCAATCCGTATCTGGCCGATACAGTCGCGCGGGTCAGCCGGGATGTAGTGCGTAAGCTCGGCTTAAACGAACGGATATTCGGAACTATGCAACTGGCGTTGGAGCACGGCATCGAGCCAAAGAATATGGCTTTAGGAGCAATGGCCGGCATCGGTCTTCTCCTAAAACAGCCTGACGAAAACAATCTGCCCAGCGATTTACGCCTCGACGATTGGCGTAGATTAGATGACGCAAGAATAGAAAGGATTATCCGTTGGCTTTGGACCGGCCAAACCAGTAGATTCACTCAGCAGCTCATCGAACATGTCCAAAATGCCAGAAAAGACCTAGTGGATAGTGGATCGTGGATAGTGGATCGTGGATAGTGGATCGATTCACTAACCACAAATCACTAACCACAAATCACGAGCCACGAACCACGGTGCAGAGCACATCCTACCAGGCTGCCTGCCGGGCACACAAAAGAACAGAGGCCTACGCTGAATCATTCAGCATAGGCCCCCTAAAGTTGTGTTGGTGTGTGACCAACAGCACAGCTTACTAACTACTCAACCTTTCAGTTGCAATCTACGGCTGCGGTCATAGCTGCTCATAATCCTCCAGTTCGCTTTGCTGGCAACTTTACGGTCCTACAAACTCTATATGCAGCAGCGGCGCAGCAGGCGCTTCTCCGTCAAAAGATTCGGCACATCGGATGCCTGTGGATGGATTGCTCTTGTCGTCCCTCAAGAGCAGCACAAGGGCGTTGCCGCTTGCCCAACCTGCCTGGTTGACTATCTCCTGGATGATGCTGGAGATGTCCGTTGTCTGAAATTTCTCATTCACGGTAGTCCAGGGGGGTACAGACCAACTTACCTTCGCCGTTGTCAATGAGGTTCTATTTGTGATGTCTTTAGCGGCTGAGGTAAAAGGTGCCGCAGTCAGATCACCTTCGATGATGAGATTTACAGGGGCTGTGCCGCCTTTGGTCTCATCCACCTCAAACTCCACATACGCTTTGGTGACTAAAGCGCCTGTGGGAATGGCTACGTTCACAAAGCGCAGACCGACTACTTGCTCGTCCGTAGCGGGAGTCCCAGCGTCTTCATAGGCCAACTCCAGGTCGCTGCTGGTTATATCCATGTTGCCATTAGCGACGTGCTCTTCGGCATCATCAGTGCCGGCAGCAATCCTAATGTCTAACACGATGCTGACGGGCGGAGGCGGCGGAGGTGGCGGAGGCGGCGGAGGCGGCGGTGGCGGCGGTGGCGGAGGCGGCGGAGGCGTTATGCCTAGCATGTAACGGACCGCATTGAGGAACATCTGTGCGCCGTCTGCAGACAAATCAAACATACCCGCCGTTTCTGAGCTTATGCCACTAGCCTCGCGACTGCCGGTCAGGAACACCAGCCGACGACCGGCCAACGTGTCCTTTCCGGCCCCGCCGGCGTGCGTCAACGTGGCCCCAGCCTGCCATTCGGCGATAACCATGCCGCCAGCAGGACCAGTGGCTGCTGATGCTGCTGAAACCGTGGCCAAAACTGTCCCGTTGGGATCCACCGGATTGGTATTGATCGAGATGCCCCGCGCCACCTTTGTCGGGTCGGTGGGATAGACGACAACACCAGCATATGGATTGACCATATTGCTATCGGTCAGTGGGATTCCCGCGAAGATCGGGTGAGTTGGGTCATTGACCGTTAGAGTGATGTCCCCGGTGATGTCCACCATCGTATTGCCGGTGGTGTAGCCCATACGGTTGTTCCGCAGGGTGTAACCATTCATGATAATCATGGGGGCGGTAATAGTGCTGTTCCACGTCGTAGCCGCAACGTTTTGAAAACTGCCACTGGCGACCGAGCGACTGACGATCACCAGATCAGCCGCATTGAGAATCGCCGGATCGGGAGTGCCCGTCTGGATATAGCGCACCACGTTGTAGCCATTGGCCTTCAGCAGATCGGTGTACCCCTTATCGGGCGCCGCGGTGAAGCCGACACCGGCAGCACCGGCCGAGGGCGCGTCATCCGCTCCATGAAAGGAGACCCAGATGATATTTGCCCCGATAGGCGCGGGAGGCGCAACAGTAGTAAAGCTCCAGACTGGACCTCTGTGTACAGTAACGCCGTCGGCCTCGACCTCATTGATCTGCCAGTAGTAAGTAGTGCCTGCTTGAAGGAGTCCAGGAGCATAGCTGGCTGCTGCCTGGTTGCCTACAAGCGGCGGTGGACTAACCGTACCGAAGTACACATCGTGCGTGGCGGCAGTAGCTCCCGGCGTCCAACTAAGAGTCGGATCCACAGGCACATCTACCGCACCATCAGCTGGGCTGGGCTGCGTAGCTTCTGTAATAGCAACAGCGGTAACATATTCTACGTGCAGCAGCGGCGCAGCAGGCGCTTCTCCGTCAAAAGATTCGGCACATCGGATGCCTGTGGATGGATTGCTCTTGTCGTCCCTCAAGAGCAGCACAAGGGCGTTGCCGCTTGCCCAACCTGCCTGGTTGACTATCTCCTGGATGATGCTGGAGATGTCCGTTGTCTGAAATTTCTCATTCACGGTAGTCCAGGGGGGTACAGACCAACTTACCTTCGCCGTTGTCAATGAGGTTCTATTTGTGATGTCTTTAGCGGCTGAGGTAAAAGGTGCCGCAGTCAGATCACCTTCGATGATGAGATTTACAGGGGCTGTGCCGCCTTTGGTCTCATCCACCTCAAACTCCACATACGCTTTGGTGACTAAAGCGCCTGTGGGAATGGCTACGTTCACAAAGCGCAGACCGACTACTTGCTCGTCCGTAGCGGGAGTCCCAGCGTCTTCATAGGCCAGTTCCAGGTCGCTGCTGGTTATATCCATGCTGCCATTAGCGACGTGCTCTTCGGCATCATCAGTCCCCGCAGCAATCCTAATGTCTAACACGATGCTGACAGGTGGTGGAGGTGGGGTCGGCTCTACCGGAGGCGGAGTCGGCTCTACCGGAGGCGGAGTCGGCTCTACTGGAGGCGGCGGAGGTGGAGGTGGAGCTTCACCAGTGATGATCAAACTCCAGGAGTTCAGAGTCCCCTTACACACAGAGACACCATCTTTAACTTTAAGCTGCCAGGTGCCCGTGGCGCTCAGACCATCGAATGTTGACAGCTTTCCTTCAGGCTTGTAGCGCCCGCTAAACGGTGCCTGCTCTGGTAAGACGCTTTCAATCGGTGTGGTGGCTTCATCATCGAGAGTGGTATTCGTAAAATTCTGGCCATAGATGCCTACATTAGTAAACAGCTCCACCTGAGTTCCGTCGGGTGCGACCAGGTACACGCTCAGGTCACCATCGTGGGCATGCGTGATGTTAATTACGACGTCGACGTCCGTAATTGTCATTGAATCCGGCACGGTTAAAGATGATACGATCTCGCCGGGATCCGGAATACTTTTGGGTACATCAGCGCTGTCATAAGTAGTAACTGCCGCCATTGCGTTTGCAACCAGGAACAAAGATGCAACAGTTACTACCATAATTGTCGCTAATCTTAAATTAGTTTTCATTTCTCTTACCTCCTGATGATTATACGAATCTCCTATTTATTTTAACTTTCCTCCGGTCCGGCTTACAGACCGGAGTATTCCATTGTTGGTTTCGACTGGCATCCCTACAAGTTTTGCCGGGCGATTCATTAGGCCCATCCAAAACAGGTTACATCATAAGTACCTTCAGAGGTTCTGACCTACCTCTGGGAAGCTCGCAAACAATCTCGGGCTTGTCTTTACTTTACCTCCTTCCCTCAAAAGCCCAGTCTAACGGTGTAATAAATAATCCAAATCTTCAAGATCTGCGTATCGCTTAATGTGCCCTTGTATACTCACTAACCGTTACTAATATAATCCTTTACAGAAATACTTTTAGATGTGCCTTACCGTGGCCTTTCATCCCTCTCTGCATCCGAATTTAACTATTTTATCGGAATACAAAGTATAAAAACAATTAGGGAAAGTAGATATTTCTGCAAAAATTTTATTCGTTTTCTGCCGACATTTCAAGAAAAAAAGGTCAAATTGTAAAAAATTTTAGGGATTTTGTGGATTAACACCTATCTGGAAGTTTGTATGGCTTTGTTCTTATTCTAATCTCAATTGTGGGAACTACGTATTTTTGAGCTAAGGCCCAATTATTTGTAGGAAATCACCATTATCTTCTTAAAAATGGCATCTAACAGGGAATAATCATGGTAAAAAATTGTATAAATTTCAAAGAATATTTTAGAGTCCACTTGTGAGTTTAAAGCTAAACACTTTTGCTTTTAAGGTTTGACAGAGGTATTTACGCTGTTTACAATATTGCCGTCGATTTTTGGAAAGGGCTAATCATGGATTTTGAGCAGGATAATAATCTATCGGCGTCAGCAGTAAAAACGCCGAGCAAAGGAACCGGCTGGAAGGTTTTTTTCGGCATTGTTTTAGCACTGTCGATTTTGGCAAATATCGCATTGGTTTTGATGCTAATCGGGGTAGTTACCGTCTTTGCAGCAGGGCAAAGAGATCTCCTTACCGAAGAAGTTATACGAAAAGGGCCAGCAAGGACCAAGATAGCAGTAATTACAGTGGAAGGCATAATACACGGCGAACGAGCTAACGAGGTGTACAGGCAGCTAAAGGCAGCCCGGCGGGATAGTCATGTCAAAGGATTGATAGTGCGGGTAAATTCGCCCGGCGGCACCATCTCCGGCAGCGACCAAATCTATAAGGAAATCCTAAAGTACCGGGACGAGGAAAAAAAGCCGGTCATCGCATTTATGCAGGGCGTCGCCGCCTCGGGCGGCTATTATACGTCGGTTGCATGTGAGAAAATCATCGCTGAACCAACTACGATTACCGGCTCAATCGGTGTAATCAGCTTGTACTTTGTGCTCCAGGAATTGCTGGAGGATAAGCTCGGCATTCTGCCGGTCGTGGTCAAATCCGGCTTGAAAAAAGATTGGCCCAGCTCATTCCAGGCGCCTACCGAAGAACAACTGCAGTATTTACAAGAGAAATTAATCACGCCTGCTTATGAGAGGTTCGTTGAGGTTGTCACCGAGGGAAGGAAGGGGACACTTACGGAGGATAAGATCAGGCAGCTTGCTGACGGCGGTATCTTTGGCGCTGCCGAAGCGCTCGATGAAAAGCTAATTGACCAGATCGGCTATTTGGATGAGGCGATAGAGATGGTTAAATCGCTTTCCGGGATTGAAAAGGCCCAGGTAGTGGAATATCGTAAGCCCTTCTCTTTGGCCAGCTTTTTGAGCTACCGCAATCAAGACGCTCTTAAAATCGACACGGACACGCTTTACGAGCTTACTACGCCACGGATATTGTACCTCTGGACTGCATATTAGCACTCAGCGACCGCAGACCAGAATACGTAGGGTGTGCTCCGCACACCAAACCTGTCCTCGCGCAGGCGGGGAAAAGAAATGGTGGGCATAGCCCACCCTACAATTGGAGGCAAATATAATGACAATGCGGCGATTTTTGGCCACGATGTGGATTGCGGCACTAACTGTGTGGCCAGCTCTGGGGGGTACAGACGAGATCGGCTGGAAGGCATCGGGCAAAGCCGGTGCGGTAGCTGCCGGCGGAAAAGATGCGGTTAGAGCAGGCATTTCCATACTCCAGCAGGGTGGCAATGCGGCTGACGCAGCGGCTGCTACGCTTCTTGCGCTCAGTATAACGGATTACGGGTCATACGCTATCGGTGCTGAAATACCATTGATTATTTATGATGCACGCAAAAAGGAAGTGAAAGTCTTGTGTGGCCTTGGCGGTGCGCCACTTGATCCGAACGCAATCGACTGGTATTACAAAAATGGAATACCTGCTAATGGTGGCATCAAGGCTGCACCTGTCCCAGGCGCGATAAGCCTGTGTATAACGGTGGCTAAGCTGTACGGAACGATGACTTTCCAGCAGGTAGTGGCACCATCTCTTGCGCTGCTTGATGCAGGAGGAGAGGATTGGTACGAGAATCTGGCCATTACTTTTCGCAAACTCATTGAAACTGAAAAAAAGACGCCCGGCACGCGGCAAGAGAAGTTGCAAGCAGCGAGAGACCGTTTCTATAAAGGAGACATCGCTGATAAACTGGTGGCTTTCTACATCAAGAATGGTGGTTTTCTTCGCAAAGCAGACCTTGCTGCCCATGTCACTCGCGTTGAGGAGCCGGTCAAGGTGCAGTACCGTGGCTATACTGTTTGCAAATGTGATACCTGGACGCAAGGACCATATCTTTGCCAGACCTTGCGGCTTCTGGAAGGTTTTGATCTAAAGAAGATGGGACACCTGTCCGCGGATTACATTCACGTTCTTGCCGAAGCATTGAAGCTGGGCCTTGCCGACCGAGACGAATATTACGGGGATCCACTCTTTGTGAACGTCCCGCTAAAGGCGCTTCTTTCGGACCAGTATACAAAGCTACGCCGTTCTCTGATCGACACCACCTATGCTTCCAAAGAGATTCGGCCTGGCGATCCTGTGAACCTGAAGGCTGTCAAGGGCAAAGGGACGTATCAGCCCGCAGATGCGGGCACCACCACATGTGTTGTTGCCGACCGTTGGGGAAACTTAGTGGCAGCTACACCCAGCGGCAATGGCCCATACGCCGTCTGTCACGAGCTGGGAGTAGCGCATGCCACCAGACTCAGCAGTCTAAATACTACAGCGGGGCACCCCAATCGTATCGAGCCTGGCAAGCGTCCCCGCATCACGCTGACTCCCACCGTAGTGCTTAAGGATGGCAAGGCCGTTATGGCCATTAGTGTTGCCGGTGGCGACCTGCAGGACCAGACCACTCTGAATTGTCTTCTTAATCACATCGAGTTTGGTATGATGCCCGAAGACGCGGTGACGGCTCCTCGCTTCAGCACGGGGCACCACGAGAACTCTTTTAATCCCAATCCCGATCGTAAAGCAACATTGGTGGCATTGGAAAGTCTTACGTTAGATGACCGTATAGACGAAAGCGTTAGACGCAAGCTGACTGCTCGGGGACACAAGGTAAGTACAACTTCGCTGCCGATTGCCTACCCTGTGATGATCTATATAGACCATGCTACCGGCATGATATACGCTGCGGGTGACCCCCGGGCCAAGCGTCATGCCGCAGCCCCGTGAGATAAAACTCCAGGGTCTTTAAATAGGTCTTGAGCGTGTTATCTCACGGGGCTGCTATGGCAGGTCGAGGCGTCTGTAAGCTTTCTATCTCAAATGGCTGGCCCGGCCCACAGTCAGCAACCAGGAATAAGATCGCTGCCATTACTATTAGTATTATTGTCGTCTTCACAATCTTCCTCTATCGCTTAGAATTGAGAATTTCTAAATTCTACATTCAAAACTTGTCTGACGACAGTCAAAATTCTAAATTCTTTTTCTTAGTACTCTTTAAACGGCCTCATCCAATCCGGCCAGATTGGCGGTGGAGCTTCTACGGGGTAACTTCGATGCCACTTTAGCTTCCATAGTTCCTTGAGTCCGACCTTCCGTGCGGACCAATCCAGGAATAGACAGCCCACAAACCCATCATGGCGGTTCAAACAGTAACGGCCCATTTGAGCATCGTTATTCCATATCTGACCATCAAACTCCGGCGGTCGGTCGGTGTGTTGTGGCCAGCCGTTATATCGCTGGGCGTCCAAAAACAGTGGTATATAAGCTGCCCCTGACACGTTGGCTGTCCGCCAGAAATTCGCTGCAGGCAGGCTGTGAGGCGTTATGCCCGGGTCCGGATTCTTGCACCAGCCGTTAATTCCGTAACTACCCTTCATAGGCTTGAGCCATTCACTATAGGCTTCGGTCGGTTTATAGTAGCCCCACGCGGTTGTTGAGCCAAGGAAGGTTCCGGACAGGCCCAAATTATTGCCAAGCTCGTCGAACCAGGGCTTTGTCGCATTCGGGCAGCAGGCAAAGTCACTATCCCACTTGTGGTACTGGCCCATAGCCCTGACCCAGCGATTATTGCCGCCGCCGGCCACGCCGGAGAAACCCTGCATGAATTTGCCGTCGTAGTCTTCTGTGTACATATGGAAGTATATACCCCACTGTTTTAGCTTGGTCAAGCAGGCAACGGTCCTTGCCTGTTTCTTCACCCTGGTCAAGGCCGGCATCAAAATCGACATCAATAGTGCAATAATGGCGATCACCACCAAAAGCTCAATTAATGTAAAACCCCTTTGTTTGTACATGGTCATATTCCTGCGACCCCCGCGTCTTCCTGTCGGAAGACAGGAGCGGGGGCAAGCTTGCCCCCGCGAAGGCAGGGGTTTCGCGTTTTCCCGCTATTTTTTAATCTTACTTTGTCAGAAATAGCATACCTTAAATACGATTTTTTTGCAATAATGATGGAAAAAAAGTTGCTACAGTAGCGATTTTGCATACATTTTTCCTTGACGTAATACAGCTAATTTGATACAGATTATTAGGTAGAGTTGGTGAAATCTGCAGATTTTAGCTGACTTGTTCAATTTTTCGGTAGATTAGATGAAAAGTTATTGAAGGAGGCACGCAGGTGTAGCGGAGGTTTTTGCCGCAGAATCAAGATGATGATAGTAATCGGTAAATGGTAACTGGTAATTGCAAATTACCAGGTCACCAGCCAAAATACAAAATTCATTATTTAACCTTTTTGAAGGAGGACTATTATGTCTAAGAAATTGATTTATTTGACCTCTTTTGTTTTGATTCTGGGTAGTTTTTAGGAGAGTGTTTGTAGATGAGTGGAATTCAATTGAGTTAATGCCCAAGGCTCGCCCGCCGGCGGCCAGGGTATGAAAGTAAGGAGGAAGTATTATGAGAGCACGAATAGTTTGGTTGACAGCAGTTTTGTTGATAGGATTCATAGGAACCGGTACAAGCCACGCCCAGGAAATCACAAACCTACTGCTTAACGGTGGTTTTGAGGAGGGTGTCCTGTCGCCGTGGTGGATATACGGCAACGCTAACGGAGAAGTGGTGCAGACCTTGGTCGGCGCAACGGTTCCCGAGGATGTGATTGAGGGAAAATATTGCCTGCATATTGTGGTTCCGGCAGCGGGTGCCAATTTCTGGGATGCCGGTCTGGGTCATTCGGTAGGTACGTGGGAATCGGGCAAGAAATACACTCTTGCCGCGTTTTTTAAGACCAAGTCAGGTACACTGCAAATCAATTTTAAGCCGGAACTGGGACAAGATCCATGGACAGGATATAGTGAGCAGATGATGACCATAACTGACAAATGGACAGAATATAGCGTAACAACGCCTGTTTTTACCGCGAACGTAAGTCCGGCGCAGGTTTCATTCCACATAGCTATGACAGCAGGTGATTTCTGGGTGGATGGCGTAAAACTTTACGAAGGTGATTATGTCCCCACGAGGTTCGGGCCAAGAGCGAAGGCGGAGAACCCCAACCCGGAAGACGGCGCCGTTGACGTACCTCAGGATGTGGTCACCAGTTGGAAACCGGGCGTGTTCGCCGATAAACACGATGTGTACTTTGGAACTGCTTTCGCCGATGTCAACAATGCCAGCAGAACCAATCCGCTGGGCGTGCTGGCCAGTCAGAGTCAGGATGCTAACACGTTCGATCCTGCCAGCCTTCTCCAGTTCAGCCAGACCTATTACTGGCGGGTAGATGAGGTCAACGCTCCGCCGGACTATACGACCTATAAAGGCGACGTCTGGTCCTTTACGGTTGAGCCCTATGTTTATCCGATTAGAAACATAACGGCCACTGCGTCCAGTTCGGAAAAGGCCGCGACCGGACCTCAGAATACTATCAATGACTCCGGGCTGACAGATGACTTGCACTCGACGGCCAGCACGGCCATGTGGGTCAGCAGCTTGACCGGAACACAGCCGACCTGGATACAGTATGAGTTCGACAAGGTTTACAAGCTCTATGAACTCTGGGTCTGGAACTATAACGTGGAGTTTGAGATGGTTCTCGGCTACGGGTTCAAGGAGACAGCCGTGGAGTATTCCCTGGACGGGACGAACTGGACGACGCTGGGCAACGTTCAATTCGCCCAGGCGACGTCACAGAGCGGTTATGCACATAATACGACTGTGGATCTTAGAGGTGTCATAGCCAAGTATGTCAAGCTCACGGCCAATAGCAACTGGAGTCCGGTGGGCTTGCGGCAATACGGCCTGAGCGAAGTCCGGTTCTACTATGTCCCGGTGCAGGCAAGAGAACCCAAGCCTGCTACAGGACAAAAAGATGTGGCGTTGGATGTTGTCCTTGATTGGCGAGGGGGTCGTGAGGCGGCCGTGCACGAGGTCTACTTCAGCAGCGATAAGCAGGCCGTAGTCAATGGCACGGCTCTTGTGGGTACAGTGACTGAAAGCAGCTACAGTGGCGCTTCTCTTGAATTTGGAAAGACTTACTATTGGAAGGTTAATGAGGTAAATGAGGCTGCCAGCCCCCGTTCCTGGGAAGGCGACCTCTGGAGCTTTTCCACCATAGAGTACTTTGTTGTGGATGACTTTGAGGACTACAACGACTTTGAGCCCGACAGGATATTCGATACGTGGAAAGACGGCTGGGCCGACCCTGCAAACGGCTCGCAGGTAGGTTACTCCGTGCCTCCTTTTGTAGAAAAAACCATCATTCACGGCGGCAAGCAATCGATGCCGTTTGATTACAACAACACCACTAGCGTGGCGTATTCAGAGGCCGAACGCACCTTTGCCAGCCCGCAGGACTGGACCGTCAGAGGCGCTAAAGTATTGACCCTGTGGTTCAGAGGCATACCTGCATCTGTCGGCAGCTTCACAGCCGGGCCGCCAATTTACAGGATGACCGCTGCCGGTGCGGATATCTGGGATTCGTCCGACCAGTTCCACTTTGCATACAAGCAGCTTTCCGGCAATGGGAGCATCACAGCGAGGGTAGTCAGCCTCACTAACACCCATGCTTGGGCCAAGGTGGGAGTGATGATTCGCGAGTCATTGGCTGCAAACTCGATGCATGCCAATGCGGTCGTCACGCCTACCAGTGGAGTTGCCTTCCAGCGTCGTCTGACTACAGGAGGCAGTAGCACCGGCGATACGAAAGCCGGGATCGCCGCTCCACAATGGGTGAGGCTGACCCGCAGCGGCAACACATTTACAGCCGAGTATTCAGCCAACGGAACTACCTGGACGACGATAGGTACGCCGGTGCCGATAATTATGCTTAATGATGTCTATATAGGTTTATGCTTGACCAGCCATAACGCCAATGCAACGTGCACAGCGGAGTTTTCTGATGTTACCACGACCGGCACAGTTACGGGCGATTGGAAGTCGCAGGATATTGGCATAGCAAGTAACCAGGCTTCGCAGCTTTATGTAACTCTTGCAGATAACGCCAATAAGACTGCAACGGTCAAACATCCGGATCCTGCTGCTACGACCATGGCCACCTGGTCCGAGTGGCCTATTGACTTATCGGCGTTTACTGGCGTAAATCCGCGGTCCATCAAGAAGATGATTATTGGTGTTGGCGACAAGGCCAATCCTCAGCCTGCTGCAGGTAGGCTATACATTGATGACATCCGGGTCGGCAGTCCTATACCGCCGGTTGGTCTGGTTGCGTACTACGCACTGGAGAACAACACGGAAGACAGCTCCGGCAACAGCCATCACGGCATAGCAGTAGGCAGCCCAGCCTACGTGGAAGGACCCACCGGTAAGGGAATGGCGATCCAGTTCAGCGGAGCGATCGGACAGTATGTCGATCTTGGGACCTTCAATCCGTCTGAAGTGACAGATATGCTCTCGGTGTCTCTCTGGGCTAAATGGAATGGCCTCAGCGGCTTTTATCAGGGCCTGATTGCCAAGAGGAACACCTGGAACGTCAACAACATGATGTGGCAGATCGAGGCGAACGTGAACACCGGTGCGCTGACGTTCTCCCGGCAGAACAGCTATCCGGGCAGCGGCAACCCGGTCCTTCCCATCGGCGAATGGGCCCACGTGGCTGTCACCTTTGACGGGGCAATCGCGAGGTTCTACGTTAACAGCCAGATGACCGGCCAGGGCGCCTTCTCGTTTGGCTCGAACAAAGAAGCCAGCATGCACATCGGCAGCAGCGACGCCAACGGCGGTAATCCCTTCAACGGTGCGCTTGATGAGGTTCGGCTGTACGACATCGTTTTATCTGATGCCGAGATTAGCACCCTCGCAGGCAAGTAACATCGCGTGCTTTGGACAATTAGTGAATTAGAGAATTAGTTAATTAGTGAATTAGTCGATCGGGTGCAGTCAATTAACCAATCAACTAATCGGCTCAAAGAAAAAGGCTTGCTACTTTGTACGGTTTCGGGGCCTATGCAGATGCTACTCTGCGAAGTACTTTGCTATGCGAAGCGCTACGCAAAGCAGAGCGCTACGTAGCACGAGTTAACTTGGCATAGGTCCCGTTTCTTTTTGATTGTGGCACAAGCCTCGATGCTCGATGCCCGATACTCGATACTCGTCGAGAATCGAGAATCGAGGATCGAGGATCGAGGATCGAGTGAACTCTACTGAGCCTGCCGGGTTTTGCCCGGATAATGTTCGTCAAGCCACTCCAGGTCGATGTTAGGTGGATTGAACACTACTCCCTTGCCAAAACCTTTGGCCGCAGCTTCTCCTCGACTCGTGAAATAGATAAGCGTGCGCTTATCCGCCCATTTCTTGCGTTCTGCGTGACCATCCATGAAACTAAATGTGCAGGCATCGCTGTGAAAGAGGCCCAGCGGATCCCACAAACTGCCGGCGTGTGGGATATACGACCATCCATCATGATTAAAGTTGCCTGCAGAGCCGTCGTATATCTCCTCCACGAAGAGCATTTTGGTGGATGGGTTTTTGAAACTGGACAATTTCTTCGGATCGGAAGATTCTGTTGCCCGCATATAATCTGTGAGAGAGTAGCTGCGGTAAATCAGAAATTCCGGTCCTCTGCCCAGGCTTGTCCCCCTTGTTATTCGATTGTCACCCGGGCAATGATAGGCACCCAGATCTTTGATGTATCTGTATAGAACTCCTGCCTTTAGTCCATTGAAGCGTTGCTGGAGCGTAACGGGCCCGCTGGCCATAGGAACAATTTTGCCTGCTGAGTAATCAAGCGGCGGCATGACCCACGGGGGCACACCATTGACGGTGTTGTGCTGTGCCCAGCCCCCACAAACGGTGTCATCGTTCTCGCTGGCATACGCGGTGTAGGCCAAAGCAAGGGTCTTCTGGTTTGCGATGCATGAGACTCCCCGAGCCTGTTCACGCGCAACATTGAGAGCAGGGATTAGGATCGCCATCAATAGCGCGATGATAGCAATCACCACCAAAAGTTCTATTAATGTAAACCCGCCGTCCGTATGGCGGGTAAACCCCGTTAGAAATCTTTTGCTTCTCTTGCTTCTACTTCCCCGATTAGAAACCCTTATTTCTAACGGGGTAAACCCTCTTTGTTTATCCATAATAATACTCCTTCTATTTATTTGCCGAGCTTTTGCTGCTAATTCCATAAGATGCGCAGGATAAGCTCTTTGTTCGATAGGTTTTGCGTTTTCCCGCTATTTTTAACCTTACTTTGTAAAAAATAGCATACCTTAAATACGATTTTTTTGCAATATTAAAATTAAGAAAAAATATTAGACAGATCATATAAAAAATGGGTTTTTTGGGCTATAACCGCCGTGATGATGGGAAAAAATTGCTACAGCAGCGATTTTGCATAGATTTTTTCTTGACCTGATGTGGCTAATTTGCTACAAATTAGTAGATAGAATGGGTGAAATCTGTGGATTTTAGTTAGCTGGCTTGCCCAATTTTTGATAGATTAGATGAAAAGTTATTGAGTGAGGCATAGAGTTGTAACGGAGGCTTTCTGCCGCAGAATCATTTTTTTAACCTCTATTAACAGCTCTTAGTGAGCTTTTGAAGGAAGGAGGTAACGCCAAATCCCCAAAAGTTGTATTGATTGAATAGGGAAGTTGCTGAGAGGAGGAAGTTTTTATCGGTCTTTTGTTGGTGTTTTGGTGTGTGACCAAAACACAAAAGTGTTTATTTTAACCTTTTTTTTGAAGGGAGAACTATTATGTGTAGGAAATTGATTTATTTGGTTTCTTTTATGTTGGTGTTGGGTCTGGTCGAGAACGCCTCCGCCTGGAAAAACACGGACGTTGGCACTCCCGCGCCGGGTAGCGCCTCGTATGACGCAGCCACAGGTACGTGGACTGTCACAGGCAATGGTAATGACATCTGGAACCTTGCGGACAACTTTCACTACGTGTACAGGTATATGAAGGGCGACGGTGAGATGATTGCCCGTGTGGCCACTTTAGGCCCCGGCTCAAACGCCTGGGCGAAGGCCGGCGTGATGATCCGTGATACGCTGGCTGCAGGCTCACGCAATGTGATGGTAGCAATCACAGGTGGCAGCGGCGATGGCGCAACCTTCCAGTGGCGTAGCGTTGCAAATGCTGGTTGCGGCTCATCCCGTACACTGAAGGGCATAGCGCCGCCTGCGGCTGTCAAGCTGGTTCGACAAGGTAACACGTTCACCGGCTATGTCTTCTTGAACGGCCAGTGGCAGCAGGAAGGTACGGCTCCTATTACGGTTGAGATGCAGGACCCGGTGTATATTGGCCTGGCCGTCACCTCGCACGCAGCCGGGGAGCTCCGCACAGCCACCTTCGACAACATAAGCTCCATCGGCGACATCTATGACGTGCAGTTAACGGCCCATAATCCTGCTCCGGCTGATGCCGCAGTAAACGTGCCCGTGGATACGATTCTCAGTTGGGTGCGGGGTGATACTGCCGCCACGCACGATGTGTACTTCGGTACGGTCAATCCACCACCGTTAGTGGGCAACCAGGCAGCGACAAGCTATGACCCCAGACCCCTTAGAGTGGCCAACACCTACTACTGGCAGATCAACGAGGTCGAGGCCGACGGTGTTACCGTACACGCAGGTCCAGTCTGGAGCTTTACGACTTCGCCTACCAATATCCTCGTACATCAGAGGATCACCGACCCCAATAATGATGCCGAAGAGCACGTCGCTAATGGCAACATAGAATTAGGCAGCAGCGATCTGGAGCTGGCCTATGAAGACGCAGTAACAGGAAAGCCCGCTACGGATGAGCAAGTAGTTGGCCTGCGCTATGTGAACATTGCCATTCCCAAAGGTGCCCAGGTCACAAACGCGTATGTGGAGTTCGAGGTGGATGAGACAAAAGGCGGCACAGATCCTGTAAATCTTATCATCGAAGGTGAACTGACCGCCGCACCTTTTGTCAACGTCTCTAAGAACATTACAAGTAGAACCTCATTGACGACGGCGAAGGTCAAATGGTCTGTGCCTAATTGGACTGCCGTGGACGTCAAATGGCAGACGCCGGACATCTCCTCTATCATCCAAGAGATAGTCAACCAGGCAGGTTGGGCCAGCGGAAACGCCCTTGTGCTGCTCTTGCGGGACGATAAGAGCAATCCGTCCACAGGCATCCGATGTGCGGAAGCTGTCGAAGGAGAAGCGACCGCCGCACCACTGCTGCATATAGATGCGAACAATGAGAAGGCGACTAATCCCAACCCGGCTAATGGGGCGGTAGATGTGGCCCTGGATGCAACTCTTAGCTGGTGGCCAGGAGCCAGTGCCGCTACGCACACCGTGTACTTCGGTACGAGTAGTCCACCGGCGCTTGTAGGCAACCAGGCAGCGATGAGCTATGTTCCCGGACCTCTTCAAGGAAGCACCACTTACTACTGGAAGATCGACGAGGCCGACCCCAATGGCGTTGTGATAGCCGCGGGTGACGTCTGGAGCTTTACGACTGTTGCGCCTCCCACGCCTCCACCGCCTCCACCGCCACCTCCGCCTCCGCCACCCCCCGTCGCGATAAACATCGTGATAGATAATAGGATCGCCAGCGGCAGTAACGATGTCGAAGAGTGGCTCAGTAGTGGCAACATGGATATAACCAGCAGCGACCTGGAGATGCCCTATGAAAACGCAGGTAAGGGTAATCCCCAAGCAATAGGTCTGCTCTTTACGAATGTCGCTATTCCTGCGGGCGCGACGATCGGGGATGCGTGGGTCGAGTTCGAGGTCGATGAGATCAAGGACGGAACACTGCCCGTTAGTCTCATCATCGAAGGCGAACTGAGTCCCAATGCCTCTGCGTTTACCAGCGCCCAGAATAATGTTACCAGCAGGCCCAGAACCGTAGCGAAGGTCGTTTGGGCTCCGGTCAATTGGACTACGGTACATGCAAAGGATCGGACCTCGAACATCGCTTCTGTCATTCAGGAGATAGTCAACCAGCCCGGCTGGGTCAGTGGCAATGCCTTGGTGCTGATAATTCGCGACGACCCCGCCAATCCCTCGACAGGTCTTCGATGTGCGGAGGCTTACGAGGGTGAGGCGCCTAATGCACCGCTGCTGCACGTAACGGCTACCGCCTATCAGTAAAGTTGCAGCGCTGCGTAGTAGTAGCTGGCATGGTACAGGTTAAGTAGCTGATCCGCCGAAGGCGGACCAGTTAGGGGCCTATGCTAATTGATTTTGCATAGGCCCCGATTTTTTTGATATTGCGGCTTAGGGCCAGAGGTTTTCGTAAAGCCAATTATTGGCCAGGACAGCAAAGTCTTGGAGATTAATCTGACCGTCAGCGTTCAAATCGGCAGGTGTGAGAAGTGGCTGATCGAAAATGCCTGTGCCATTGGTAGCAATATAAGCAATCTCGCGCTGAGAAAGCACATAGTCATAAATGCGGAAATCGTCGATAAAGCCATCATAGCCGCCATACCAGCCGGAGCCAATTTCAAACGAGGTGATTTCTGAAATGGGTGAGCTTGCACCTGTTCGGCTATCGTAAAAGGTGCCGTTGAGGAAAATCTGCATGATGCCTCTATCGGCATCTTTGGTGAATGCCCAGTGATTCCAGCGGCCTGACCATTCACTCTTATATCGGTGGCCTCCGCTAAGACGGTTATCGAAAGACCACGGATAGCCGCAATCCCAATTATACCTGCCAGGCTGCCTCCAACAGCCAAGATTAATGGCTATTGTGGGATTATCTATGCCATAAACATAGTTTGAGCAGCATATCGTATCGTTGCGGTGCGGTGAATCTGCACCATATTGCCAGAGAGCGATGGTAATCTTGGTGCTAATCTTTCTAAACAAATCGGCGGCACGGCTTATGTTCACTGAGTCTTTGTAGCCATCGAAGCTGATCGCCTGGCCATAGAAGCCAGGGACAAAGGTAGGGTTGCCAGCCAGTTGGCCGTGATAGCCGTTGCCCGAACTATCGTTAGTGTCGCCATCGAACTTGTACCAGGCCAGCGGCGCATTGGGAGCTGCTACCGGATAAATATTGTAGCTTCTATCAAGAAAGTTTAGTGCCATTTCCTGAAAGTCTTCGAAGTCAACAACACAATCGTCGTTGAAGTCGGCGGCTGGCTTGTTCTCTTGCAAACACCTGGATGGATACAGCCTGATGTCATCGAAATATACCGTACCTCTACCGCCAAAAGGCGGTGAGATTTTTCCGGAGCGAAAGCCGATAGAGAAACTCTTAACATTGCTTAGGTTCAGGCTGGTTAAGTTTTGTAAGTTAACCCTCCAGAGCTTCCAGGTTTGCTTCTTGATATCATTCATATCGCCATCGTATGGCACGACTATATTAACCTCGCCATCGCTTAGTTTTATATACATCTGCCCGTCAGCATTGTTACTTGCCGTACCATAAAAAAATAGCTCCAATACCTTGCCACCAATTGAAGCCCAATCCTGCGCGGCCCTTATCGTGTGGACAGCCTCTGAATAAAAATAGTTATCATAGTAGTAATAAAACTCCATCGATTGCCCGCATTTGTGGACTGGATTGGTCGAAATATTTATAAACGCTTCCCCAGTCTCTGCCCAGATATTATAAATCCTGTTATCACTGTTGTTGTAGGATTCAAAATCATCTACAACGAGATGGTCGGTTACGGTGAAGCTCCAGATATTGCCTGTCAAGGGACTATTGGCATCGGAGTCTGCGATTTCATCGACCCGCCAGTAGTAGGTTTTACCTAATTCAAGGCTGCCGGGGTCGAAACTGTTAGCATCTTGTGCCCCCGCTTTCGCGGGGGTAACGGCAGCCGCATTTGCGTCCACATCGGTGATTGCGGTGCCGAAGTATACCACGTATTTATCTACGGACTGTCCCGGCGACCAGCTAAGGACTGCATCCACAGGTACATTCCTGGCACCATCAACGGGATTGGGATTACAGGCAATTTCGCTACAGTCGCTGCGAGTTCGAGCACGTACATTAGCGATGTCGAATCCAGGTGAGCCTCCTCCCATATCCAGTGCCACCAGGCGTACCGCGCACGGCACAAATGGCAGTGAAATACCGGCGATGTCAAAACCGATCTCGGTGGCGACATCCACGCCGGTATCTAAAGCGCGAGCTTCACCCAGCAGGTACTCCTGGCTGGCGCCATCGGTAATGAAGATAAGAGCTTGTTCGCCCATTTGGCCCAGCTCGATAAGCAGTATGTCATTGTCTGGACCGTCGACAAGTGTGCCGCGGAACTTCAACTCTATCCAGTGGTCTCTGGGCACCGAAACACCCGAAACGTCCGACAGTGGCGGGCCAACAAGCCACCGCTCTGGAACTACCACATCTGGCCAGTGTCCGTCAACACCCATGCCCTTCCAGCAATCATCGTCTGGATTATATGCGTCGAGCAGATAACATGGATATTCGAATGTCCCATCCTCAGCTAAAACAACGCTGCCTTGCACGAGAACCGAAGAAACGACAGCTAAGGTTAGTAAACACACTCTTTGCATTTTTGCCCTCCAGCCCCGTCAGAGAAACTATAATGCCGGTGCAAGATCGACAGACGAGACTCTCTCACGGGGCCGGCCCAACAACAGAGCCGGCTTAGAAAATTTCAATGTAGATATTACTCGATTGCCCAAGAAAATTATATCATCTTTGCAGCTACAATTCAACATGGTTAATCGCATGCAGATTGGCTACGGCTCAGCAATAACAACATAGAAAAAAGTCTTGATATACAACAGGTTGTTGGTAAACTTGCGGCGGTTTTTGGAAAGGAGCAAGAATGACTGATTATTCAATAAGTCCGGCTGGTGAAAGATTTCCTATTCCCAGAGAGGATGAATACGCTGCGGAGTTCAAACGCATTGAGTCGCTGGCGGCAGCGGCACGCAACCAGGGCAGAGAAATCGTCGTGGTAATGGGCGTCGGCTTTGTCGGCGCGGTAATGGCAGCTATCATCGCTGACACCGTCGACAAAAAAACCGGCAGGCCTAACAAGTTCGTTATCGGATGTCAGCGGCCCAGCACTCGCAGCTACTGGAAGATTCCACTATTGAACCGAGGGCTGTCGCCGGTAAAGGCTGAAGACCCGCAGGTCGAGCCGATGATTGCCCGCTGCGTCCTCGAAAAAAAAACGCTCGTGGCCACCTATAATAGCGAATGTCTTAAGTTAGCTGATTGTGTGGTCGTGGATGTCCAATGCGATTATATAAAAAATGACCTTGGCAATATGCGGACCGGCAGGGTAGAAATGGAGGCGCTGGAGGCGACGATAAAAACCATCGGGGAATTGATACCGCCGAAATGCCTGACCCTGATCGAAACAACCGTAGCACCGGGGACAACGGAGTTTGTCGTCTGGCCGATCTTAAAAAGGGCTTTTGCAGCCCGTGGTATAAACTCAGAACCACTGCTGGCACATAGTTTCGAGCGTGTTATGCCCGGCAGACAATACGTATCATCAATACGAGATTTCTGGCGTGTCTGCTCCGGATGCAACGCAGAAGCAAAACAGCGGGTTGCCAAATTTCTTCGTGAGGTGTTAAATACCGAGGAATATCCTTTGACCGTTATGGACCGGCCGATTGAATCCGAGACTACCAAAATTGTGGAGAATTCCTTCCGTGCGACGATACTGGCGTTTTTGGACGAGTGGAGTTTGTTCGCGGAGCGTAACGGCGTGGACCTGATTAAGGTCATCGAGGCAATTAAGGTCCGTCCCACCCACAGCAACATCATATTTCCAGGCCCGGGCATCGGCGGATATTGTCTGCCGAAAGATGGGGGACTTGGATACTGGGCATATCGACACATTCTTGGTTTCGATGACGATATATTCCAGATGACTACAATGGCAATAGACATCAATGACACAAGAGGTCTTCATGTAGCGGAATTGACAAGAGATGCGCTTCGAAACATGGGTCGGCTGATTGCCGGCGCCCCGGTGCTTTTGTGCGGGGCCAGCTATCGTCAGGATGTCGCTGATACCCGCTATAGCGGCTCGGAAATAGTAGTTCGAAAGCTGACCGAGATGGGGGCTGAGATGCGTGTGCACGATCCGTATGTTGAGCACTGGTATGAGCTGGAAAAACAGGATGCCTATCCAGCAATAGGCCGTTCGTTGGCAAGATTTTTCCGCAATCAGAGTGGGCTGGCCAATGTCGCTGTCCAGCATGACCTCGCTACTGCTATAAAAGGTGCTGAAGCGATCATATTGGCCGTGCCGCACGAACCTTATTTGAAGCTTGACCCCGCCAAGATAGTCCAGTGGGCAGGCAGACCCTTAGCGGTGGTTGATTGTTATGGAATATTAGATGACGATAAGATACGTCGTTATTTCCAGCTCGGCTGCGAAGTGAAAGGCTTAGGCCGGGGACATATCCAGCGAATAAAAGAAGAGGTCAGAAAGGCAAAGAAATAAATCGTTATTTCGATGCTGGATACTCGATGCTCGTCGAGAATCGAGGATCGAAAATCGAGAATTCAGGGCGTCATTCTGCTTTGTCTTTTGTCCATCAGCAGGATAGTTCGGCCGTATTTCTCCGGTGACAAGGTTTCCTTTAGTATCTTTCGAATCTCTCGCATTGGTGTGCGTTGTGTTGTATGAGCGACGATGATGTGCTCGTTTCGCAGCTTTTCGAGCAGCATCGCAAATTCGCTAATGTGCATATGTTTGCCAGCTTCAGCCCTTCCGGTATGGTCTGTCTCGTAAAATGTGCACTCGGCGATCAAGATTTTGCTTTCAACTATGTAATTTAATTGTGAAAAATCGACGTACTGCGTGTCACCAATATATGTAACAATCGGCACCTCAAGCGGGTAATCAATTTGGATTCCTTGCTTTTTTAGCTCTACGATTTGTGGTCCCGTAAGCCGAGCGTACTCGCTCTTTAGTTTTTTTCGCTTTTCAATTACGCTATAGCCGACAGAGCCGATGCCGTGCTTTGTGGGGAACACTCGTACGAACAGATTCGGCTTTATCTGGTGTTCATCGCCGGCTTTTACGCCGACAAGATTCCCTGGCACTTTATTGCCGTCTAATCTGCCCCATGCTTCGATTATTTCTCTCATTGGTGCCAGGAGATTTTGCGGGGCAAAAATCGTTCCCGGCGGCAGGTCACAAAAGTTCCGCTGCGACAAGTAATATGCAAAGCCCGCAGCGTGGTCCATGTGGCCATGCGTGAGCAATACATGATTTATAGAGATAATTTGGTCTGGGGCTTTGCCGATGTCGAAGCAAACATCCAATTGCGGCATTGCAACCACGGTCTCTTCGCCCGCCACCGAATAGCCGATGATTTCCAAATCGTCTATCTTTATCTGTGCTAAATTATGGCTGGGCATTTTATTCGTTATGCGTCGTTCGTATTGCGTCGGGCGTTAGCTTACGCAATAAGAATTCGTTTTTCGTTTTCTAAATAATAGAAACAGTAGAGAATTAAGTCAATTTGTTTTTGTCATTACTTGCAAATGTCGGTAGAGGCGTTACCATATTACGCACGACGACATACGAGATACGAACTATGCCTGACAAACGAATTCATAGAGGGCCGCATCCGGCTGATGAAAAATTATTCGCTGATAACAAAATCGGTGATTTGCGGTCGGCGCTTGCTGATTTCTCACTTTTGCTGACCAAAGGCTATGCGGAAAAAAGTGCCCTAAAATTAGTCGGCGACAGGTTTTCACTAACCGAAAGGCAGAGATTAGCCATTATGCGAAGTGCCTGCTCCGACCAGGAGCTAATTTCTCGCAGGCAGCGCGAGGTCAAAATAGCCGAACTGGCTGGTCAGCAGATTGCCATCGATGGCTACAACGTTTTGATAACTATCGAAGCGGCTATGAGCGGAGGCGTGATTTTCAAAGGCCGGGACGGATGTTTTCGAGACCTAGCGAGCATTCACGGCACATATCGCAAAGTCACCGAGACAATACCGGCTGTGCAGCTCATCGGCGATTTTCTAAAAGAAATCGGCGTGACGAAGGTTCTTTGGCTATTAGATAGCCCTGTTTCAAACAGTGGCCGATTGAAAACGTTAATCGGCGAATTAGCTCAAAAGAAAGCCTGGGATTGGGATATAGAACTTTTGTTAAGCCCTGATGCAGTTCTGATAAAAGGTGATTCGATTGTAGCAAGTAGTGACAGCGTTGTTCTTGATGGCTGCAAAAGATGGGTAAATTTAGCCGCCGAACTCATCACACAGAAACTCCCCTCCGCTACCGTGATCAATCTATCTGGTGGCTAAATGTAACTTTTGCATTTTTTATTTTGCGTGCAATCTGGGCTTCCAGGAATTTGGACGTCTGTGAAGGTGCATTACCGCGACAATCAATATCACATCCTTACGCATCTGGTAAATAATACCATAGGGAAATCCATTTGTTCTACAACGTCGTGTACGCTTCGAGATGCGTGGCCACGCATTCGGGTATTTTACGATACGAGATAATGTTCTTCCCACTTCAAAGGCGAATCTATAACCAAGCCCTTCACTCTCTTGGTTATAGTAAGCTATGGCCTCTGCGAATTCCTTCTTTGCCGGCTCGAGAAATTCGATTCTCATTTCTTAGCCTGTCGGTCAATATCCTTGAATACTTTATTTGCAGGCGATGAACCAATCTCTCCTTGTTCATAAGCATCTATGCGGTCTTCGGCTTCTTGTGCCCAGGCCGCATCGATGTCCTGACGAGCCGGGAACTCAAAACTGGCCAATATCTGCTCGACAAGCTCCGCTCGATCTATTGGCGGCAAATCCAGAGCTTCACGAAGAATCTGTTTGCTTTGCGGCGTCATCATTCAACTCCAGTCCGGCTACGGCTCGGCGCTTCGCCGAGACGAGTAATCTAATTCTTCAAAGCTATCTCTTTAATCGTTATATTTATATTATACACAATTTAAAGCATGTTTTGAAATGATTTTAAAAAATTCGCGGGAAATCACCCTTAGCCCGATTTGGTAACGCTATATTTGAGGTATTCCCCTTGCAGCGTGCCAAACTCTTACGATTTCCACAATACGCTCTTTAGATTTGACTCTGTACACAATTCTGCAAGGCTTGCGAACGATCTCTCGTATATTGGGGTTGTTAAATTCAGGGACGACCCGCCCGGATTTGGGAAAATCAGATAGATGCTCAACCGTGCGGAATAAATTTTTGACGAAGCTGGCAGATGCCCTTGGTCGGGACTCAGCGATGTAGGAAGCAAGTTCTCTCAGATCAAGACGAGCGGAGGGGGCCCAAATCAGTCTGTAAGCCATTCGGCGAATTCCTCCTTGACCTTGTCGTGGGAGATACCCTTACCTTCGTCCAGCTCATGCAGGCCTTTGCGCACGGCAACGATGAAGTTGATCCGCTCTAAAATATCCTCCCAGGAAGCATTCTCGGGAAGCTGCTCAATTGTCTTCAAAGCTATTTCTTTAGTCGTCATAACTATATTATACACAATGTAAAGCAGATTCTACAATGAAAAAAATGCACGGGAAATCGACCTTGGCCCTTAGCATTTTCTGAACGCTTCGAAACAAATAAGGTGTCCCCGTATTCGACCACTATAAAAGTAGGCATTATATGAGGTCATTTTTTTCGCACGGAATGAACATAGCGTAAACCATGCCAAATATCCAAAAAGCCAAACCAATCAATACGGTTATAGCAGTTCCTATTTCTATCAGGCGGAAAACCATTCCGACGGGCCATATCCCTCTTTTGTAAAACCACAAACTTATAAAGCCTAGAACTATGACAGCGGCCAACCCCCCACCAAGTCCTGAAACACCACAAGCATAATACATTGCGGATGAACGAAAACGATCGTGCCATTTAAATGGTAACCCAAAAAGACAAATAATCCAGAGAACAAAAATGACTATTGTTCCTATCGCAAGTTCCAAAGATGCTAAACCTAACCACGAGGCTCCAACAATTCCACTTTTATCGAGCCAATCCAATGCTGCATTAAAAATCTTCGGCGCAAAATAAGATAGAACGAAAAGCCCAATGCCTATACCTAAATGGACACACAATTTCTTCATTTATTTGCCCTTTCGAAAAACCCACCCAATTCTTCATGATTCTTGAATGATTCTTGAGACACCATACTTATTCTGCTCGGCGAAGCACGAGTTTCGGTCTTTCTGTGTTTTCTGGCATGCTCGTTTCGTCGTAGTAGCCGGCAAAAATGTTTATATTGATCCGCATAACACACTGAGCAAATTAAACATAATCACAGATTAACCGCTTGGTGCATTTAATCTCCGGCTTTTCTAAGTTCTTTGGCATCTATCAAATCTTGAGGTCTGCCGCCAGCTTATTTTGCTTTTATCCAGTCCATTTTTCCAAAAGACTCAACAGTTCTTTGAAGTCTGGGCTTGTCAACATGTCCGTGTCTGACCAATAAGTAATCCATTATCATATCGAGTGCTGCGTTGAAAATGGCTTGATCTCCTTGTTCTTGCCAGAACTCGATGTCGAAGCCGCTTTCTTTATTGCCGATCCGTCCAAAATATTCTTTTATATCTCGCATATTCTATCTCTTAAGGGTCCCAAATTTGTGCATAACGAACGATCTCACTACATCTCTTAAGTATTAAACACCTTAAACATTTGGTTTTCATTCACTTACAGTGATAATCATAGCAAGGCACATCGGGCAAGTCAATAGGATCGGCAAGAAAAACGTCGCTCGTCGCTCGTATCTCGCCTTATCAAAGCGACGAGTAATTCTCTTTATGGTGGTTTATTTAATGAGCTTTTGAATGGTCGCAAGGTCAATTTGCTCCAAGGAATCGCAGATTAAATCTGCTTTGGAAAGATTTGCTGCGGCTGTGGAATTTGTCACAGCGATACATTTGGCGCCGGCGGCCTTAGCGGCCTGTACGCCGCTGGGGGCATCTTCAAAAACTACGCAATTTGTAGGCAAAATACCCATTCGGCTTGCAGCAACAAGGAAAAGCTCGGGGTCGGGCTTTTTCCGCGTTATTTCGCTGCCGGTGACATAAACCATCTTTGGGTAGGGGACTTTTGCAGATTCTAAAATAGCACGAGATAATCCAAGCGATGCAGATGTGGCGATGGCTAATCGAAAATCCCGCCTCTGTAATGCAGCATTTATCAACTCCAGCACGCCCGGAAATGCGGGCAGCGGATCTTCTCGCATTGCTTTTATTAAATACTGCTCACGCAATTGTGCTGCTTCCTTGATTTGATGTTCAGTTAAATGTAAGCCATGCACGTCAGCTGCTGCCTTGACATATTTTTCGGCGCCTTTGCCGATGCCTTCGGCAAAATCCTCCGGCTTAACGCCTTTTAAGCCGAACATGTCCTCGAAGACCCTGATGGTAACTTTTGCATTAATCGGCTCGGTATCAGCAATGACGCCATCAACATCAAATATCAAACCGTACGACTTGTTCACAATGCTCCTTACCTCTTGATTGATGATTGTCATTCCTGCGAAAGCAGGAATCCAGAAATGACTAAAGGTCTGGATTCCGCATCAAAGCCTGCCCTGAGCGCAGCCGAATGAGTGCGGAATGACATTTACATCTTGCATTTTAATATGTATTTTTGTTTTTGCATTTTGATTTTTGGTTTTTTTGCCACGTTTTTATCCAGTGCGCATTTATAATGATGATGATAGTTGGTACCTGCAAGCTGAAAAGAGTAATCCACGTGGATGATGACAATCAATTAAAGATTGAGGTTTGCAACGATCCTGCGGTATTTGTTCGGCTATATCGCAGGCATTACGATGCAGTATTTCGCTATTGCCTGCATCGGCTTTTTGAAAGGCAAACAGCGGAGGATGTTACTTCGCAAGTTTTTTTGAAAGTTGTTGAAAACTTCAGACGTTTCAAAGGCAATGAGCAGCAGTTTCGAAGCTGGCTTTATAGAATCGCAACTAATGCTGTTAATGAGCATTTGAGAAAGAGGGCTTATCGAAGTCACTTACTTGAGCGGGCTGGCGAGCAAGTTGGCAGCCGAACTGTTGACTGTCAGGACACGATAGACACATCAGTTAAGAAACAGGCTCTTTTGAGAGAAGCTGTGCTTTCGCTGAAGCCACGGTATCAGACTGTCATCACGTTGCGTTTTTTTGAGAACTTGAAATTGACCGAAATTGCTGAGGTGCTTGGCAGCAGTCCCGGAACTGTTCGAAGCCAATTGGCAAGAGCACTTGCCAAACTGCGAAGGATATTAGCCACGGATTTTACGGATTAGCTAAATCATGGTGAACTGAAATGAACGATAGTGAAAAACAATTTGAAAAATTCGTTCGTGGTATCAAATTTAATGACACCCCTGATCCCAATCATCGTGACAAGTTGGAACAAAAACTTCTCGCCGCCTTGGCCAAGCAACCTCAGCAGGAAAGAATATGGAGAATAATTATGAAAACGAAAATCGCAAAATTCGTCGCTGCCGCGGTGATAGCAGTGGCAGTTCTGCTGCCTTTGAGCTATGGCGCCACTAAGTTGATAAGAAGTTTTATTACCATCCGTCAGCTACCCGCCGCCATCAAGTACGACGGCTACGGCGGCGCGCTTTCTCCAGACGGGAAACACTTTGCCAGTACTACATTGAATTCTGAATTGGTCGTCATCGATACCTCGACCGGTGAGCAGCGGAAGCTCGCTGAGAATTGTGATCCTGCTGCCTGTGTTTGGTCTGCCGATGGAAGTGAAATAGCCGTCACAAGCAGAGACGGGCAAAAAAGGACACTTCTCGCTGTTTCGTTAAAGACGGGGAAAACACGAAGTTTGATGGAAGAACAGCGATGGTTCACGCTCGAGGACTGGTCACCTGATGGGAAATTCATTTCGGCGGTAAGGGCGACTAACCCATCTGATATTTCAGTAGTCCTGGTCAATCTGGAAAACAAGAAAGAAACAGTGCTGGCCGAGGAATTGGGGGCTTCGCCTCGCTTCTCTCCGAATGCAGATTGTATCAGCTATGTCACAAAACAATCCGGCCGGTCCATTCTGCACCTGCAGAAAATCGATGGGACAGGCCATGTCAAATATACGGATTTTCCGGGCGGAATAAGCCAACCGCTATGGTCGCCCGATGGCAGTTACATTGTCTTCACGGGCACGCAGAAAGGGATTGATCGTGATTATACAGATTTGTGGGCATTGCGGGTTCAAAATAGACAATTTGTTGCGGCGCCCTTCCCGGTGGTGCCAGACGTTGGACAGATAACATTCTCCAACTGGTCGCAAAACGGACAATTGGCCTACCAAACAAGTTTTTCGCTTGGTGGAATATTCACTTTGCCAGTGGACCTGCAAACAGGCAAAGCTACCGGACCACCACGCCAACTCGTGCGGCTGGGCGGTGCCTATTTGATGCATTGCTGGTCACCGGATGGGAAACAAATTGCTGTGCATGTGGCAGGTAAGATGACTTTCTTATCTGCTTCCACCGGCGAGCAAATACGACAGGTGTCATTACCCGAAATTACAAATCACGGTCGGGGAGTGTCCTGGTCGCCGGATGGCAAATGGATTGTTTTCTCTGGCATGGACAGAGAGAAGAGAATAGGGATTTTTCTAATTACGGTCGAGACTGGTGAAGTAAAACTACTGGTACCACAGGAAGGACCAGGTGGTCCCACGTGGTCACCGGACGGCAAAACCATCGCTTTCGATTACAAAAAGGACGTTTACGTCGTGAACATTGAGGATGGAAAACCGCGACGGCTTACTTTTCCGGCGGACCAGAAGGAAGGTAATAGATACAAGATCTGGCCAGTCTTTGCACCCGACGGCGGTTCGGTTGCCTATATACTAACCGGTCAAAAATTCAGCACGGTAATGGCGACAACTATAGACGGCAAGGAAACCAGAGAAGTTCTTCACTTGAAGAACGAGAAGCCTATCATTAATTTCTTCGATTGGTCTCCGGACGGACGTCATATTGTGTTTTCGTCTACCGACAAAGAGATTTGGTGCGCTCCAACCGATGGTAGCGAGCCGTTTCAAATCGCCGATATATCTGATCTCGGATCCTATGCGATAATGCCAAAATGGTCGCCGAAAGGCGATGCTATCACCTTTTACGTCAGCCGTGAAAAGTATCAATATTGGGTGATGGAGAACTTACTGCCAGTAGAATAGGCTTGCGGGGACGTCTTTTACTATTCCAGCAACCAATCCCTTGCTGAGCAAGTATAATGTTTACCACAAAGGCCGGGCTTTTTGGCTCGGCCTTTTTTATGCGCTTCCATAGCGCAGTGTTTTGGCTGCGCACCGGCGAGCCTGCGAGTGACAAAAACAGTATGCGAAGAAAACTGAAAGTTACGCTTGAAAATCCTATGAACCGAGACTGTTTTGTTGCTATCGATGTCGAATCCAATATACTTACCCATAAACGAGAAGCTCCGGTTTCATAGTTTATTTGTGGTTTATGTAAAAAATTTATTTGAAACTGAACTTTTGATAATGTATAATATATATCAAACTAATAGGCTAAAATAGTCAATAGTCGATGGTGAATGGCGAGTAAGGATACTTGATGATGGATACTGGAGATAAAATAGGCAAACCAGGCAAGCAGCTTGTAGGTTATCAGAATATCGGGGTATCAGGTAGTGGATACCAGGTTACCAGGGTATTAGGAAGGATATATAAGAAAATAAGGAAAAAACGACGATAATTTTCACTAAATTATGCAAAACAAAGCCAATTTACAAAGAGCACAAATGAGTACAAGTCTCTATGAACAAAAGGATTATGAAAAAAAGAACTCGCGGAGTGTTCCGCAAAAACAAACCCAAACAAAGCCAATTTCTAAAGCTGAATTGAAAAGGAGTAAGATTATGAGAACAATCAAAACAGGAGTGGTACTCGCGTTACTGGCAACTATTCTTTCGTTGAGTACCGCCAAAGAAAAGCTCTTGGAGATACCTGAAGTGCCCAGGGACAAAGTTATTTGCTTTGCTCTGTACACTGTCCACAACAGCATCTTGAAAATGACGGCTCAACTGTATCCGCTGAAGGAAGGTGAAGACAGGCAAGTGCGCCTGGAAGTTAAGCAGGGCGGAAAGTGGAAGCAAATAGCACAAGCGCAGGTTATTGAGGATGGCTGGACAGCGCACTTCCGGGTTGAAAACTGGGACTCGACTAAGGATATTGAATATCGCATCGCGCACGGCAAGAACGCATATTACACAGGGACGATCCGCAAAGACCCGGTCGATAAAGATACGATTGTCGTGGCTGCATTTACCGGCAACTCGATATATCCCGGGCATGGCGGAGACATACCTAAAACCGATATCGTTGAGAATATCAAAAAACTGAACCCTGATCTTTTGTTTTTCTCTGGAGACCAGGTCTATGACCACTTCAATCATTATGCTTATTGGCTTAAATTCGGCAGAGATTTCGGAGATGTCATTCGCAATACTCCCACGGTCACGATACCCGACGACCACGATGTTGGCCAGTCCAATTTGTGGGGGGCAGGCGGGAAGGTGTCGCAGACTCGTGCAGGTCCTGATGGAGGATATGCTGCCCCGGTAGAGTATGTCAAAATGGTCGAGCGTGCGCAGACCAGCCATCTGCCTGACCCCTACGATCCAACTCCGATAGAGCGGGGAATCGGAGTGTATTACACTGCTTTTACTTTGGGCCGAATAAATTTTGCGATTATTGAGGACCGCAAGTTTAAGTCCGGGCCGGAGGGACTCGTTCCCCAGCACGGGCCACGGCCTGACCATGTTACCGACCCCAATTATGACCCTAAGAGTCTGGATGTGCCCGGCGCTACGCTGTTGGGAGAGCGGCAGCTCAAGTTTCTTAGAGAATGGGCAGCAGACTGGCGTGGTTGTGACATAAAGTGCGTTCTGTCACAAACCGTATTTTGTGGAGCGGCCCAGCTACATGGACAGTATGATTACCGGTTGTTAGTTGATCTGGATTGTAATGGCTGGCCACAAACAGGGCGAAACAAGGCGCTGCAAGAGATGCGTAAGGGCTTCGCATTTCACATCTGCGGTGACCAGCACCTTGGAACATTTATTCATCATGGTATAGATGAATGGAATGATGCGTGCTATTCGTTTTGTGTCCCTTCTATTGCAAATCTGTATCTGCGTTGGTGGGCGCCACTTGAGCCGGGCAAAAACCGCGAGCCGTCAATGCCTGAACATCTCGGCGAATTCCTCGATGGATTGGACAATAAGATCACCATGTTAGCTGTTGCCAATCCTGGAGACAGGCAAAACCACGACCACTTGACGACCAGGTCAGCCGGTTTTGGCATCGTCAAATTCGATAAAAAAACGAGGAAAATCACGGTCGAGTGCTGGCCCAGAAACGTGGATATTTCAGCCCCAACGACTGAGCAATATGCCGGCTGGCCCAAAACGATTGATCAACTCGATAACTATGGGCGAAAGGCGGCGGCGTACCTGCCGACAATTAATGTCACCGGCATGGCAGACCCGGTCGTGCAGATAATCGACCAGGCCAGCAATGAAATCGTGTATACTCTGCGGGTCAAAGGCAGATCGTTTAGGCCAAAGATTTTCAAGAGCGGCCAATACACAATCAGGATTGGCGAACCGGATAGCGGACAGATGAAAACCTTAGAGAACGTGGAGTCACTGCCGCCAGAAAAGGATCAGACACTAAAGGTGAGTTTCTAAAAGAAGACGGCTGCCCCGTGAGATAGCTTCCGTCATCTCACGGGGTGGTGACATTATAAAGGCCGTGGGCCGGCCACCCACGGCCTATCCGCCACAGGCGGATCACATGTTCACCCCCCTCCTTTGAACACGTGGGTTATTTGTAAAAGTTAATTATGACCTTAGCCGTCGCTTTGAAGCTGCCTGTCTTTTAGCTTTTGATTTATGAATTCGCCCGCTTGGCGAGCGGCCTGCTTGCCGAATTCAATACACTTGTGCATCCCTTGATTAAAGGATTTTGCGAATTCGTCTGATTTAAGCGCTGAATATATAAGACTTTTTTCAGAGAGCTGACAGGCTTGGCTTTCAGGCACGGGTGCTAAAGTATAGATTGCGGTTGCAAAGCCTGCAAAATAAATGATCAGCAAAAATACCAGTTTGCTCCTCCAACCCCTCACAAACTCCCCCCTTTTGAACAAAACATTTTTACTTGCCTCTGCGTCTCTTGATGCAAGTCAAGGCAGCAGATCGGTCACCCCCCAGCCGTCCCTTGCATTCGTTTCTACTAAAAATTTAAGATAAAAAACCGCAAATGCCAAACAAAAGTTAGAGTTTTTATTGTCGTTATATGGTATAATTTCGCCGAAAGGGAAAATGTAAATTTTTGGAGATAAATAGGCGTAATGGATACGAAAAAGAAAATAGAGTACTGGTTGGATATCGCACATTACGACTTGGTGAGCGCAAAAGCGATGCTGGAATCAAAAAGGTTTCTGTACGTTGGCTTTCTTTGCCATCAGGTGGTAGAGAAGTGTCTGAAAGCCTACTTCTGGCATACTCAGAAAAAAGAGCCACCTTATAGTCATAATCTTCTATTGCTTTCGGAAGAATCAAAATTTGACAAACTCGCAGATGAGGAGCATTTTTTGCTTTTCAATGAACTTATGCCGCTTAATATTCAAACACGTTATCCTGAGGATAGGGAGCTTTTATTAAAAACGCTTACCGCTGAGAAATGCAAAGAGCTGTATGTAAAAACAAAGAGATTTTACACATGGATAAAAAAGTTATCGAAATAGCAAAGCTTTACGCCCAGAAGGTAAAAAGCTATATGCCAGTAAGTATGGTGGTGCTTTATGGTTCACATGCAAGAGGAACTGCCAAAAAAGATAGCGACATAGATATAGCTGTGGTAGTAGATAAATTTCGCGGTGATTATCTCAAAACGAGTGCCGAATTATTTAATCTTGTACGCTCTGTAAATAAACGCATTGAACCTGTGCTTTTGTGTAGCGAAAACGATAAAAGCGGGTTTCTGGAAAATGTGCTAAAACACGGAAAGATTATTTACAAAGCGAAAAATTAACACTGTTTTTTAGACACATGCAACAGATAGCTTATTATCGAGGACTTTTTTCAGTGTTCTGCAGACGAGTGCGATTTGATCTTTAGTCAGATTATTGTAAAACGGCAAAGCAATAGTACGTTTACTCACTGATTCGGTGATGGGGAAATCGCCGCGTTTATAGCCGAATCGCTCGACCATAAAAGGCTGCAGATGCACAGGCGGAAAATAATTCCCGACCTGAATACCCCTATTTTCCATTTCGTCTAAAATCCTGTCGCGTTGCTGAGCAGAGAATCTCTCTGCAAGCCGAACGACGAATACAAACCAGCTTATGTCGCAGCCGCTCAGCTCGGCAGGTACTATCAATCTGTCATCGTCTGCGAGCATTTCTTGATACCATTTTGTGACCTGCCGGCGTTTGGCCTTGATTTGCCCGATTCTGGCAAGCTGAGCAATTCCAAGCGCACAATTGATGTCACTAAGCCGAAAGTTATAACCTAATCGTTGATGACATAGCCAATTATCCTCCTTGTCTCTACCCTGATTTCGAAACGATGCACATAAATCTGCCAATTTATCTTCGTCGGTCAAAATCATTCCGCCTTCGCCGGTCGTAATTTGCTTATTGGGATAAAAGCCGAATACACTTATCGTGCCGAACGAGCCGGCCTTTTTCCCGTTCAACGCGGAACCAAGTGCCTCACAACTATCTTCGATTACAGTCAGATTATGTCTTTGAGCAATTTCGCAGACTTTATCCATGCCAGATGGGTTGCCAAAAACCTCTACCGGCAAGATAGCTTTTGTCTTATTGGTAATTTTGGATTCGATTTTTGCCGGGTCAATGTTCAAGCTTACCGGGTCAATATCCACAAAAATGGGTTTGGCACCAGCCATCATAATCGAGGTCGCGGAGGCGATGAAAGTAAATGGCGTGGTAATGACCTCATCACCTTGGCCGATTCCTAATGCCAACATGCACAAAAATAAGCCGCTGGTGCCGCTATTGACAGCCACTGCCCGCTTTCTGCCGATGTATTTAGCAAAAGATTGCTCAAATTCTGCCACTTTTGGGCCGAGCGACAGGTCTGGACTGCGCAGCACTGCGCAAACCGCCTCGATTTCTTTTTCAGTGATGTCCGGCCGAGACAAGTATATCCGCATAAGAGAATCCCTCGTCAAAGAGCACCAGTGATAAGAGCACAAGAGTACAAGTAATTTATGCCTTATGCACTTACAACTTGTGCACGTCCGTATTGTACTGCTTGTAGTCGCAAATGGCAAGCTTGTCCCGAGCCCTTCGACTTGGGTTCCCGCAGGGCGGGGTCCCTCGCTCAGGGTAAACTCCGTCGAGGGATCGTGATTAGCGATAAGCGATTTACGAGCGGCGATAAGCGCTTATGGGACGTGGCATCCTAAAGATAGTCGTTTATTGGCGAAAACAGCGGAAAATGTGGCTTATATGTTAAACGGCCTTTAGTTTAAGGCCGATTTACAATACGGTGTAAATCCGCCCAAGGCGAATAAGTAACAGGAGCGCAAAGAAAATGGCAAAAGGGAAAAATGTACTGACAACAGGTGATGTAGCCAAGATTTGTAACGTGGCTCCTCGCACAGTCTCGAAGTGGTTTGACAGTGGCCAACTGAAGGGTTATCGCATACCCGGCAGTAAGGACCGCCGAATACCTGTCAGCGAACTAATTCGCTTTATGAAAGCATATAATATACCTGCAGCAGGACTTCCGGTAGGCAAAATCCGGGTCCTTATAGTAGATAGCAATGGGCAGGCAGCCTCAGCTTTAGCCGAGACCCTCAGAACCAAAGCCGGTTATGAAGTGCAAACCGTCCAGAGCAATTTTGAAACCGGGGCCACCACCCAGAGATTTGCGCCACATGTATTACTCGTAAACCTTTTAGCTGAAGGTATAGATGCAGCAGGGATTTGCAGAAGCATCCGTACCAATGAAGATTTGCAGACCATTAAAGTCATAGCCCTTTCGAACCGTTTAAGCGATTCTGAGTCCATAGCTTTGTTGAAGAAGGGCTTTGATGGCTACGTATCCGACTTTTCAGATGCCGTCGAGGTCATCAAGAAGATCAAAGAGGCGACTGCAATCATCTATTAGTCCCGCTCCTATTATCAAAACTGAAAGTTCAAAACTTAAAGCGTAAAACTGTGGAATTCAACAATTTTAAGTTTTCCGTTTTAAGTTTTCAGTTTTCATTAGTAATCTTTAAAGCCTCTCATCCATTCTGGCCAGTCGCTCGGCACTGCACCTCCGGCTCGGGTCCATGGGCCATTTACGTTACCGTTCTGGCGCCACTTTAACGTCCACAGCTCCTTAAGGCCGACCCGCCTGACAGTCCAATCCATAAAAAGGGCATTCACAGCCCCCTCGTGGCGGTTGATGCAGAAAATGCGCATCTCGTTTCCAGCGGTCCCGACTCCTGTACGGGGCTCACCCTCATAAGCCGGAGGCATGTCGGTCTCATACGGCTGGCCATCACCACGCCAGTAAGCATCCGCCATTACCGGGATATTATTCAAACCTTTATGATTGGTATGTCTCCAGTAGTCATCAAGTCTGCGACCGTCGCTGGTATCGTCACTATCGTAAACCCACTCATTTAGTGCATAGCTGCCGGAACGTCTGCCTCCAGAACTTACGATGATTGCGTAGCGGATCTCCGCTCCCTCTGCTCTGGTTCTTGTCGTCATCGGGCAGTACAGAAGCTTTTCGCTATTATGGTAATAGTCCACAAGCTTTTGCATCCAGTCATAACCAAGATAATCAGGAAATTTGCTGTTGTTTTCGTCTGTGTACATAGCCCAGACCAGGCTCCATTGTTTCAGATTGGCTTGGCACGCTACTACCTTTGCCTGTTTCTTTACCCGCTGCAGTGCCGGCATCAATATGGCCATCAATAATGCAATGATAGCGATTACTACCAGGAGTTCTATTAACGTAAAGCCTCTACGGCAGATTGGGACCTTGCAGCCTCGTATGTTCATAACAATACCCGTCCTTTTTGTGGCTAAGAAATAAGTTCTTCAAAAATCGCCAACCTGCAAAAAGGCCAGTTCTGGAGACCGGCCTGATCTGCAAGACGGTCATTTTTAATAATCCTTAAACGGCCTGAGCCATGCCGGCCATTCACTTGGCAGCATACCGCCGGCTTTGGTATATGGACCTGCTGTGTCGAACCCACGATGCCACTTCAGTGTCCACAACTCCTTCAGGCCCACACGCCTTGCGGACCAATCCATAAAAAGAAGGTTAACAAATCCATCGTGCCGGTTGATGCAGAATTGCCACATTTCATTGGTAGTGCCGAAGTTGCCCCAACCGGCCACGTCCGGATATGGCGGAGGTTCATCTGTGGGAAGTGGCCAGGCATCATGCCACGTATTATCTCCAAACACCGGTATATTATTTGTACTAACTGGCCTGCCGGCGACAGTTCGAGTCCCAGGTACTACAGACGTATTGTTAGTTACACTTTTCCAGAACCATTCCTTCAAACGAGCGCCACGGTCCTGATGCATATAATTAGTCCAGGAATTTTCACTATAGCTAAAGACATAACGGAACGACCCTCCACCAGGAGTGGCAATGGTGCGGTAGGCGGCCTTGAAGGTACCCCAGTCAGCCGCAGTTTCCGCCTCTCTCGTAGCGGTCGGGCACAGAAGCATATCCCAGTTGTCCTTGTAGTAAGGCCGCATAGCGTTCATCCATAATGCTCTCTCACCTATGTCCCAGCCTCGATAGAAATAGCCGTTGTTGTCATCGGTATACAACTTGTGCAGCAGGCCCCACTCTCGCAATCTCCCTTGGCACATAACCGACCTTGCCTGGTTCTTTACGCGATTCAGTGCCGGCATCATTATGGCCATCAATAATGCAATGATAGCTATCACCACTAAAAGCTCTATCAACGTAAATCCTCTTGGTTTTTTCATTATGCTACCCTTTCTGCAGGTTAGAATTAGTTTTTTCCTATCTTAACACACCATAGGCTAAGATGCAAGCAAAAATGACTATTTTTCAGCCTGGGCCAACATTTATCGATTTGCCTTTTGAAGCATCTTGCTTAGTAGTTCTATTAACTGTTCGGCACTGAGTGTCTTTTCCTGCAAATCACCCGTGATTACCCTATAGTTACCATCGGGAAGTTTCCACTGCAAAAGCACCGCATTACTATCGTTCAGGTCGGCTTTATCACCATAATATACTGCTGGCTCACCCGTTTGAATCAGGTGCTCGTATCTTGATCTGACCGCTGACAAATCGCTTTTGTCGGTATGGGCTCGCAAAAAATATTCTACCAGCATCCTGCTATCTTGATATAAGCCATTTCCTTGAGAATCTCGGCCACCAAAGAAGTTTGCCAACAGAATCATCGTCATAATTATTATTGCTGCTGCTGCTAACTTGTTTATCCTTAAATCTATTATGATATTGATGGTATCCATCCCGCGTCTATGTGGAGAAATCTGCTGCGGGATCTGGTGCTTTATATCCTCAGCAAGGCCGGGACGAACAGACTCTGCAGTTTGCCGGCCAAGTTCATTTAATAGCCGTTCTATCTGTTCTTCTTTCATAATAGCTCTGCTTTCTACTTAATGCTCTTTCTCAAAATCCTTAGTGCTCTGTTAAGTCTGCTTTTGAAAGTTCCTTCTCGTATACCTGCTGCTTCAGCGGCTTTAGCGATACTTAAATGCTGCATGTAATGTAAGACAATCGTCTGCCTGAGTTTCCAGGGCAGCCGCTCAACAGCATCTTTCACCTGGCCAAGCTGCTCGTGGTTTGCAGCTTTATCAGGTTCAGATTCGCTGCTGTCTAACACATCAATTTTTTCGATGCCGGCTGTTTCTCGTCCCTTGTGCTTTCGCCAGTAGAGCTTTGAGACGTTGCTGGCAATACGATACAGCCAGGCATTTAGCGCTTTGTCATCTCTGAGCTGGCCTATATAGTGCCAGGCCCGAAAAAAGGTTTCCTGCGTCAAGTCTTCGCTGACTTGGCGGTTATGGCCAAGCCTCCGCATAAACAAATATATCTGCTGATAGTATCTATCAACAAGCTCGGCTGCAGCCGCGTGCTCACCAGCCATAAGCCGAGCAGCAAGCGAGCCCTGCTCTCGCCCTTCGGAATTACTATGCCTGTTGTTACGATGCGCCGAACCTGTGTTCTGTTCTGTCGAATCGGGGTTATTTGCCATTATTTTTAACCCTCTGTGGGATTATTATAATATACCTTGGATTTGATCTTTCCACAATGTCAAAAAGCCTGAGAGCTGCCAGCACTGCGCGGCGGGCAAAATTGTTAAACTAAAAGATGGTGCTATAATAGGGAACAAATCGTGATTTGATTTTCAGTTTAGCGGTCGCCGGTACGGCGACAGCCAAATAAACGGCAGATATGATTTCTCCACCGATTGACTTTAATTCTTTTAGTGAAACCGCACGGAGGTTATGGAAGCGGATGAATCCGTGCACGCTTTGTCCCCGCGAGTGCAAAGTCTATCGCAGCAAGGACCAGATCGGATTTTGTGGCATCGCCGATATGCCGGTAGTTAGCTCTGTGGGGTCTCATTTCGGTGAAGAAAGTGTTCTTGTCGGCCGAGGCGGGTCAGGCACTATATTTTTTGCCGGCTGTAACTTAGGCTGTATCTTTTGCCAAAACTTCGATATCAGCCATCTCCGCCACGGACGGCAAGTGACGATTGAGCACGTGGCTCAATCTATGCTCGATTTGCAGCACTACGGCTGCCACAACATAAACTTTGTTACTCCTACGCACGTTATCCCTGCGATTGTTGCTGCTATTGAATTAGCCAGGAAACAAGGATTATCTATCCCGACAGTTTACAATACTGGCGGCTATGATTCCGTTGAAACGCTCAAATTACTGGACGGCTATATGGATATTTATATGCCGGATATGAAGTATTCTGATTCCGAGGTTGCCAAAGAACTTTCCTCCGCACCCGATTATCCGGAGGTAAACGTTGCTGCTGTAAAAGAGATGCACCGCCAGGTTGGCGACCTTCAAACAGAAAAAGGCTTAGCGACACGCGGCCTTTTGATAAGACATTTGGTTCTGCCGGAGAATTTAGCAGGCAGTTTCGAGATAATAGACTTTTTAGCAGAAAAGATTAGCCCGAAAACCACAATCAACGTGATGGATCAGTATCGTCCCTGCTATAAAGCATCCTCATATCCTAAAATAAACCGCCGACCTACCCTGCAAGAAATCGAATCTGTCCGCCAATACGCAATCGAAAAGGGCCTGAATGTCCTCTCTTGATGTGATTTTGTACCAGCTTGCTTTTTACGTAAAAAAGTGGTATTTTCTAATATTAGAACCAAAATTGTAAATGAAGGTTATTAGTTATCAACTTGTCATGACGACACAGAATAAAATTACAGTAAGTGAAGCGAAAGAAGCTATTCTACGCTCAGGATATTTATTGGAGCCGATTGCGTGTTGCGTATTGTCATTCCCGCGAAGACGGGAATCCATTCTCTTTTCGCACGACGCACGACGCGCAACGCATGGCGAGATTATCACCTTAACTGATGGCATATTTACAATTACTTCTCCTTAAAGCTATGAAAAACATAACACACAATAAACTATACACTATACCCCGCACTATACACCATACACTATGCGCTATACTTATTGCTTTGCTTTGTCTTATCCTCTCCCAAAATGCCCAGGCAGCGGAGTATCATATTGATGCCATAAATGGTAATGACCAAACCGGTGACGGCACACAAGCTAAGCCTTATCAAACCGTGACAAAAGTAAGACCTATGTTTATCGGTGGCGACACAGTAATATTATACGATGGCAATTATGGTAAAGTTATAGAGGGTATGGGGCCTAAGGATGTATTCAGCGATTGGGTCACCTATCGCGCAGCAGATGGCAGTCAACCAGAATTGACACGAATTCAGTTAGGAGCTGATGGAGGTCAATATTATGGGGTTAATAATGAGGGGACATTCGACGTCTATATGAGATTCATCGGCATCCATATTTTAGACGGGGTAGCTATGTATGGCCCGCGACATGTTGAGATAGAGAATTGTCTTATTGAGAGAGCTGGACCCTGGACAGGCTCTGTAGAAAACATAGAAAAGAGCGCAATAGGTATGCGGGGAGGCAAAGATATTTCTATCCGTGGTTGCGAGATTACCCGTACTGGTATAGGAATCGTTATGAAGGGGCACGAAGTAAAACTGGTCAATAATCATATTCACGATATCTCTCACGATGGTATTAGGGCAACTGGTTTACGGAATTCATTGGTAGAAGGAAACAGGATTCACGGCTTAGATGATGGAGTGGACAATGATAGTGGGGTTAATTGGAACAGACATTGTGATGGAATACATATTTTTATCGGAGGCGCACCTACAGCCCGCGGGCTTTTCCCTAATCAGGATGTGGTCTTCAGGGGCAATATAATTTACGATATTGAATCGCAGGGGGTGCAATTTAACAATTACCTGCGCTTTCCAGAGATACACAACAAAAACATTACTTTTGAAAATAACATTTTTGGCCCTAGCCGTGCCATTGCGTTTAATAATGCTGACCCTGTTGATATGCTTATTTTTCGTCACAATACCTTTATCTATTTTCCGCAAGGCCGAACCTATGTTAGTCCATATAGGACTATTCAATGCAACAATCATACGCTTCGTATCTCTGGAGCTTCTACTGATGTACAGGTCTACAATAATATATTGGTTAGCGCTGGGGGAGTAGGAGATAAGGCAGTCATTTATGACTATAATTTAATCCAGAAACCTACGTCAGGCATAGCGTATCCGCGTTTTACTATTTTTGATAGTGAGGTGCAATTCGAAAATCCCGAGGCCTTTGATGGAAAACTCTTATCTACAAGCAAGGTGATAAACGCTGGTACCCGCGTTTTTGCTCCCACGCCAATTTACGAATTTGACCGTAATGGCACAGCGCACGATAATAGACCAGATATGGGTGCTTATGAAACGCCCGGACAGAATCCTATCCCTGAGCAGCTACCGCCAAATTATCCAGGCATAAAAACGGTCTTTGTTGATGATTTTGAGGATGCAAATTTTAAGATTGACCCTTGGCTTGAGGCTCCGTCTCAACAGGGGTTAAGCTGGATGCATCCTAACCAGAACACCAACAAGTATTTTATCTCTAGAGGCAAAACGAGCAGGAATAGGTTAGTAGGACCTACCGCGACTACCAGTGATTGGCTTTTTTCAGAGCAAGGCGCGAATTGGGTAGATTATACCTTTGAATTTGACGCAGGTAATTCCTATTTGCGGATTGGAGATGGTCCAGTGTTTTTGGTTCAAGACGTATATAACTACTATTGGTTAGATATTTCGCGTGATAATGGCAGGTTGATACGCGTGATGATTGATGCAACTGGTGATCCTACTACTACCATACTTGCTACTAATACTAATATCGAAATGCCCCATAGCGGAAACCGAAAATATAAACTGAATGTAGAGCATACGCCAGAAGGCATCCGTTTTAGTGTTGACGCCGATAATAATGGTTCAATAGAACTTGTTTATACAGATATTGATGCTCTTGCAATAGCAAAATTTAAAGCCGGCAAAATTGGCTTTCATAAAGATTACCCTAACAGTCCGTATCATAAAGTTTCTTACGATAATATTAAAGTAACGGTAGAAAAATTTACGAAATTATAAAATAAAATTGCTTTGTAGAAAAGACTCGATGTCATTTCGCCGAAGCCCCAATCCATCGGGGCGATTCGTTCGACGATATCAATGGCATCCAATGTTGCTGCCTTGGCCTCATCATGGTCCGGTTGGTGGGGCATAATTAGGTCGGTCTTTTCTCTTACCCTCATAAAGAGTGTGCTCAGATACGGTTCTCCAAATACAGGAATAATAGGACGGAGTTGATCAATATAGAGTAATGCAAATTTGAACCAATTTGGGTCTTTGACTTCAAAGCCCGGATAATATACCACTTTTGAAAGAGACGTTCAGTTCATGAATTAATGTCTTTGCATTATACACAGCGTAGGCGTTGAAGTCATTATTGAAGTAGACGTAAACTGCTTTTTTGCCTTTGATGTTGTCGATTATCCATTTGGCCCAATTTTGCAAAGCAGATTTGCAGTAGTTTCCCGCATATCTGCTGGTCGGGCCGTGAAAGCGGATGTAAATTATGCTGCCGGTTATTACGCGAGGGCTGGGGACATCTACCAAATCGTGAACACAAAAGCCAACGTTAAATTTATTGAGCCGTTCGTAAGCGTCATCCGAAAACCAGCTTTCGTGCCTGAATTCAAATATAGCTGTTCTATCTCTGGGCAAAACTTGTAGAAAATATCCGAGCCTGTCGAGGTCCTTGTGAAAACTGGGCGGCAGTTGATAAAGAACCGGCCCCAGATTTTCCTTCAACAGCTTGGCCCGTTCGAAAAACTGTGGCAGCGTTTCTTCTGCGTCTTTCAGTCTCTTGATGTGGGTGATGAATCGATTTGCCTTTACGGCAAAGATGAAATTCTTTGGGGCTTGTTTGTGCCAGTTTTTGAAGGTCTGCTGCTTTGGGAGCTGATAGAAGGTATTGTTTATTTCTACGGTGTCGAAATCCTTTGCGTAATACTCGAACCATTTGCTTTTCGGCAGGTCGGCTGGATAGTACAAGCCTGACCAATGGTCATAATGCCATCCCGATGTGCCTATTCGAATATCGCATTTGGCTTTACTCATAGCAGAAGATATTTTAGCACTTTGAACAATTCCAAAAAGTACATATTTTGCTTGGCCAGAGAAGTCTCCGGCACCCGACACGCATTACCCAAACTATGTCCCTTTTTCAATAGTGAAATCTTTTTTCGCCATTATTTTTCCGGCAGGGTTTTTGAGATATCTTTGACGAGGTTCTTGTGTACGTCTTTAATCCTTTCCAGCAAAGGTGCGATTCTTTCTTCGTCCACATCGAATGAGTATGCGTGGCTGAAAAAATGCCTAAAACTCAAATACTCTTTCAGCATGCCTGACGTGGTCCGGGAAATGATTTGATTGGCGACACATATTTCAATCAGGTCGATGTGCCAGGATGGACCCTGCGGGATACTCAGACCTTTAGAGATGACTAATTGCTTAAAAATGTTCTCGACGCCGTTGTAAAAATTGTGAATAAGTGCAGCCACACCTGCCAGCTCCAGCGAAGATAACTGTTTTAAGGAATCCGGCCTTGGCAGGTCTGCAAGAACTCGCTCTATGTTCTCAAACTCTGCCTCAATTTTTTCCCTTGCATTAGCCATAGATTGGGATTCCTTCCCGTTTGATTATCGTGTTAAACTTTGTATCCTTTGAAAGGTCGATAAGGTCAACGGGTTTTGACAAGCTAAGCATCAAGTCTCCATAGAACTCAAAGAACCGCCTCGGTTCAATTCCAATTACACCCAGGTCGATATCTCTTGCTTCTTTTTGACCTTCTGCACAGGAGCCAAATAGGAGAATCTTATGTACACCATATTGACGAGCCAGATGCGATATAGCATTTTTGTCTTTTTCTGTAATCATAAAGTCATCCTTATTATCGATTTTACCCAAACTATATTCTTTTTCAATGGCAAAATTTTCTATACAACCGCACAGGAATCTCAAACAGTGATATGAAAAGCTGCTGGATTTCTACTAAAAAATGAATACAATGGGCGGGTATGGGACAAATCAAGGTACTTGACCAGAATATGATAAATATGATAGCAGCCGGCGAGGTGATTGAACGGCCAGCCAGCGTGGTCAAGGAACTTATGGAAAATAGCATCGACGCCGGGGCAACAAAAATAACTGTATCAGTCGAAGATGGAGGCAAAAAACTAATATCAGTCAGCGATAACGGCTGCGGAATGGACGCCGAAGACCTATCAAAAGCATTTGAGTCACATACCACCAGCAAAATCAAAACCAGTAAAGACCTGCACAGCATATCGACTCTCGGCTTCAGAGGCGAAGCATTAGCGAGCATCGCTTCAGTAGCACAAATTAAAGCAGTGAGTCGAACAAAAGATTCAGCCGGTGCCAATTGCATCGAGATTGATTGCGGAACTAAAAGCAGTATAAGTCCAACCAGCGCAGATTTCGGCACAACAATCCAGGTCAGAGACCTATTCTATAAGCTGCCTGCGAGACGCAAATTCCTGCGAACCGCTAACACCGAAATGGAACATATCACTGAGCAATTCACACGCATTGCACTACCCAATAATAGTCTGGATATGACACTAATACATAATGGCAGAGAAATTTATCGGCTGGCCAATGAGCAAGGCCATCGCCGGCGCATAGCAGCATTGTTCTCATCTGAGATTTCTGAAAACTTGATTGAGACCGAAAGCGATGAAAAAGGAATACATATCTTTGCCCTGCTGGGCAGGCCCGACATTTCCAAAACAAGTAACAAATTTCAATATATATTTTTAAATGGACGATTCATCCGCGACAAGTTTATCTCGCACGCCATCAAAGAGGCCTACCGTGGCATCTTAGAGCCGGATAGATTCCCCGTTATCTTTTTATTTATTCAAATGCCTTATGAAGATTACGATGTTAACGTTCACCCCACAAAAATTGAGGTGCGTTTTTATAATGCCAACCTGGTTCATTCACAGATACTTGGATGTCTGCGAGAAAAGCTATTAGGAACAGACCTTCAGACAAAAGCGAAGCTGCCGGCAACAGCACCCTCAGAACCTGGATTTAAAGCAGGCCATAGAAGCCGAGAGATTGCGGATGCAATGGCTGATTTTTTTAGAAAGCACAAGCCTGTCCAAACACAACAGCAAATTGGATTTCGCCAAAAAACTACAGGCACAATACATGATGTCTCGCGCGAAAAACCTACGCAGTACGCAATACGCGACACGCAGTACGAAAGAAAATTCCTGCAAATACATGACAGCTACATCGTCGAGCAAACCGAAGATGGATTTATAATTATTGATCAGCACGCGCTTCATGAACGAATACTATATGAAAATCTTCGCAACATAATGCTAAAAGGTAAACTCGAATCTCAGAGATTACTAATACCTGAGAGCTTTGAGGTCACCGATGCCCAGGCAGAAACGCTTAAAACAAACTCCGAACTGATTGAAAAATTAGGAATCGAGCTTGTACCATTTGGCCCACGCTCTTACGCTATACAGGCATTTCCCGCCATATTGGCAAGAGCGGCACCGGTCGATTTTGCACAAGATTTAATCGATTTGCTTATGGATAAAGGTGTAGGACTTGACGCGGAGGAATTGCTTGATGAGATTCTAAATATGGCTGCGTGTAAGGCAGCTATCAAGGCCGGCCAAAAACTAAGTGACAGCGAGATAGAACAATTACTGGCAGATAGGAATCACCTCGAATATGCAAGTCGCTGTCCCCATGGAAGACCCACTGTAATAAAATTCTCCTTAAGTGACCTGGAAAAACAGTTTAAAAGAACATGATGCACTATTTCATAAATATATTGACTTTATAGACTGCCACCGATGTCATTGCGAGGCCTACGGAGTAGGCCGTGGCAATCTCATCCATAGGTTTGAGATTGCTTCGTCGCTGTTGCTCCTCGCAATGACGAACTATCGTGGGCTGGTTGAAAAATATGTGAAACACAACAACAATGAATAAATGGATAGTGTCATCTCTGATAATTGTGAGTTGGATTGTTACTGGTCTGGCAATATTCGGTCATCAACAAGAGCAAAATAATGATAATACCCCCTTATCAATCCAAGCCGATAGAATTGTGTCCATGGCTCCGAACCTCACAGAAATACTTTTTGCACTTGGGCTGGAGGATAAAATTGTCGGCGTAACGCTTGACAGCGATTATCCGCCGGCAGCAACAAAAAAAATAAAGGTTGGAACCTTCTGGCAGCCAAATATAGAAGCTGTGATTGCGGCTAAGCCGGACCTGGTAATTACGCTGGGATTCGACCAACAAAGAAATCTTGCCGAGAGGCTGACTCGAATCGGCTATAACAACTTGACACTTAACTTTGAAAAAATTAGCGAACTTTACGAAGCGATCCAGATAATTGGAGCTGCGACAGGCAAGCAGCGTGAAGCCAAAGAACTGGTGTGTGACATCACAGCAAAGCTTAACAGAATCTCGGGCTTGGTCGGCACGAATGATAAAATCAAAGTGCTTTGGGTAGTTCAAAGGGAGCCCTTGCGCGTGGCAGGAAGAGATACATTTATTAATGAGATAATTGAACTGGCCGGCGGTGAGAACGCTATCGGGCCAACATTTTATAAATATCCACCGATCGGAGCTGAGCAGACAATTGCCTGTTGCCCGGATGTGATAATTGAACCGGCAATGAATCAGAAAAACCTGGCCGAGCAACAGGTCAGCGCCCTTCAATATTGGAGCAAATTCAAAAACATTCCCGCTGTGGTAAACAAGCGAGTTTACGTCGTCGATGGTGATACAGTCTGTCGGCTTGGGCCGCGACTGTATGAAGGAACTAAGACAATTGCAAAATGTTTAAGGCCAGAGCTTTTTGCAAACTAAAGTAAGGAAATCAGGTCATCAGGAAATCAGGATGCAGGATATCAGCGGGTCAGGATATCAGGAAAAACCAATCCCTCGGCGGAGTTTACCCTGAGCGAAGCCGAAGGGCTCGGGACAGGCCTGATGCCCTGGTAACCTGATAACCACTACCTGATAGCCTGATACCCTGATAAACTAACAGGATGAAGGAATTACTGACACCAAGGAAGTTAGTCGTAAGAGTTATTTCAGCAGGCGCCGTATTGGTGGCAGTGATGTTGGTGTGCTCATTGATTGGTACTGAGAGCGTCTCATTGAAAGCAGCATTTGGTGGGGCTGGGCAATCGCCAACCGTAAATCCTGACTATGAGATTTTTGTCAAGGTCCGATTGCCTCGAATTACCCTTGCCGCCATTGTCGGCGCGGCGCTAGCGTGTTCGGGTGTCGTTTTCCAGGCTCTTTTGCGTAATCCCCTTGCCGACCCATACATATTAGGTATATCCAGCGGAGCGGGCCTTGGGACAATCATCGCGGTTCTGGGCGGGATTAACTGGACACTTTGGGGGCGGTCGCCGATAGCAATCTTTGCGTTTGCAGGAGCACTTGGGACGGTCTGGCTGGTGTGGTTTATCAGTCGTCTGACAACAAAGTTTCAGGTCACGGGCTTACTGCTTGCAGGAGTAGTAGTTAATGCCTTTTTTTCAGCGGTGATTATGTTTCTTATATCAGTAGCTAAAGGTGAGCAGGTTTATGCAACTATATTCTGGCTGATGGGCAATATGACAGAAGAAGATTTTTTTGTACTATGGATGGGAGCCGGATGCGTACTGGCTGGGATATTAGCGCTGTTTAATATAAGCCCGCAATTAAATGTCCTTAGCTTCGGCGAAGATGACGCCCGCAATATTGGCATAAATACCGCCAGGATCCAGGCGATTGCCTTTGCAGCTGCTGCGTTTATAACGGCTATTGCAGTTAGCTTAAGCGGACTGGTAGGATTTGTGGGCCTGATAGTCCCTCATGCGGTGCGGCTCATCTTGGGCCCAGACCATCGTCAATTACTTCCACTAAGCGGCATTATCGGTGCAATATTCCTGGTAGTTGCCGATACCCTGGCACGTATTATCGTTGCCCCCGCGCAGTTACCCGTTGGGATAGTGACGGCCATGGTAGGCGGGCCTTTTTTCCTGGTTCTATTAGTCAGACATAGTAGAAAAGTTAGTTGGTTAAGATGAGCGGTATCATAGAGGTTGAGAATTTAAGTTTCAGCTATACGCCACAAAGTACGGTCTTGAAAGATATCAGCTTCGAAGTAATGCCAGGGACATTGCTGGCAGTAGCTGGGCCAAATGGGGCAGGTAAAAGCACTCTGCTTAATCTGCTGGCGGGAGCGCTAAGACCTAAATCGGGCACCATAAGGATTGATGCTGCAGCGATAGAATCATACAAAATCGAGACCCTGGCTAAAAAAGTAGCTGTTGTCCGGCAGGAATTTGTGCCGGTATTTGGCTTTTCTGTAATCGAGATGGTTTTAATGGCCAGAACGCCCTATTTTGGCCAGCTTGGATTTGAGAGCAAAGCCGACAGATACATAGTCAACGAAGCGCTGGTGGCAACCGATACAATTCAGTTTGCTTTGCGACCGCTGGGAAGCCTCAGCGGCGGCGAGCGACAACGGGTCTTTATCGCCAGGGCACTTGCTCAAAACACCACTATTTTGCTTTTGGACGAGCCGACAAGCTTTCTGGATTTGAAACATCAAGTCGGCATATATGATTTACTCAAAGAAGCACAGCTTGAAAAAGGCAAAACCATCGTAGTTGTAACGCAGGACATCAATCTGGCAGCCCAATACGCAGATGAAATTCTGCTTCTTGGAGCTGATAATAGTTACCATATCGGCAAAATCGAAGATGTCTTCTTTCCTGAGCAAATTGAGAAAGTTTTTGGCGTTAGAATATTTACAGGTAGTGTAGGGCAGGAGAAATTTTTCCTTCCTTTAGGCAAATTTGCAAAAGACAGCGGACAAATCAAAAGCAGACCAAACAATAGCCAATAGAAATAACTACAGCAGCCCTTTTGCAACTATAACTTCTTATTTTTCAAGAACTTAGCATTAGTAAGAGCAAATTTGCTTGCATAATTTGATTGCGCTGCGTATATTCTTTGGATTTAGCACTGTGATTTTGGATAAAATAAGTGCTGTACATAAGATACATTTATATGTTATTATCTTTGATTTGGCAAATATACAGAGAAGGGCTTAGTAGTAAGTTAGGCAGATAACAAAGTGGCACAAAAACGCAGAAAGACTGCTAAAGACAAAACAAGCTCAAATCGGACAACGAAAAACTACCTAAGTGCTGCCGATATGGAGCACTTCAAAGAATTGCTTTTAGAAAAACGCAGGGAAATCCTAAGAAATGTAAGCGAAATCGAAGACGAAGCTCTAAAGAAATCCCGGCTGGATGCAAGCGGAGACCTATCGAGCATGCCTATCCATATGGCTGACCTGGGAACGGATAATTACGAGCAGGAGTTTGTTTTGGGATTGATGGACAGTGAAAGGAAGCTGCTGCGAGAAATCGACGATGCACTGCAACGCATAGAGGAGGGAATTTATGGTACATGCGAGGGCACCGGCAAACCAATACCAAAAGCTCGACTGGAAGCTCAGCCTTGGGCCAGATACTGCGTTGAATATGCTCGAATGCTGGAAAAAGGTACCATAAAAGAGGAAGAATAACTGGTGCTTTGAGTACAAAACAATACTGCAATATTGTAGTATGAAACACCGATGTCCAGTCTGTCATAAAATCGTAAACATATCAGCCCAAGAACGATCCGAAAAAGCAAAATTCTTTCCTTTTTGCTCTCGGCGATGCAAACTGATAGATTTGGGCGCCTGGCTGGATGCCAAGTACAAGATAATTTGCCGATTACAGTCACAGCAGTTCGGCGAGCCGCCTGACGGCTCCTGCGATACCCCCTCTGACAAGCATTAAATACCGAATATTTTGACAAAAATAGACACTATAGCAACAAAACAGAGTTTCTTAGAGACAATAACAAGATGACTAAAGAGTATAGCTTGGTATATGGTTGCCGCTTTCAGTCAAATGGTGGCAAAATACCAAATTTTGCGCTGGAAACTGCTTCAATAACAGACAGAAGACTGCAATTTGTAAATTGTGACATTACATAACTCATTTTATTAAAAGGAGTTAAGTATTATTTACTCTGTAACGCTACTACAGTCTCCAAAAATATTGTAAAAATTGTTGAAACCGACCAATAATAAGCTATATATATTTACATCTGTTTTCGGCAAACCAGCGGTAATTGCAACCTTTTTTGAAAGGAAGCAAAATGGCTAATAAAAAAGAATCGGCGCAATGGTTTGACAATCTCCTTTTTCCAAAGGTGTTCCAAACCTTCCGCATAGCCATTCAGCCGAGCAAATTGATAATTGCTTTCTTAGCGGTGGCTGTTATATGCGTGGCTGGCTGGCTCATGGACTTTAACAAAACGGTCGTGACCACACCGCGTACACAAGGCCAAGAGACAGAGTTGCACATTTATGTGACGACTCCGGAGCGATTAGAATCATACATCGGAGATGCTAAAGAAAACGGTGAGCACGTAGGCGTATTTTTCACACTTTGGCGTTTCGCCGCAGCGAGGTTTCACGGTGCATTGTATTCGCTGTTTAGGTTCAATATCCAGGGCATGGTGGGAAATATCATTGACTGTTTTAAGGCATTGGTATGGGCCTTTAAATACCATTACATTTATAGCATCATCTTTTTTGCCATAACACTTGCTGTGATTTCTGTTGCGGGCGGGGCTATCTGCCGAATTGCAGCCCTGCAATTCGCTCGAGGCGAAAAACCCGGCTTGAGCGAGGTGCTGCGCTTCGGCGTAAAAAAATTCACCAGTTTCTTTGCTGTGCCTTTGGCACCAGCGGTGATAATTATCTTCATAGGCTTCTTCATATTTCTTTTAGGACTGGTAGGCAACATTCCTTGGGTCGGCAAGCCAATAATGGTTATCTTTATGACGTTAGCGTTGATTGCCGGCGGGTTGATAACGGTTGTTTTGATAGGAGCGATTGCGGGATTTAATCTGATGTTCCCAGCCGTGGCATACGACGATGCAGATTGTTTTGATGCAATAAGTCGCGCTTTTAGTTATGTATTTGCAAAGCCCTGGAGGATGGGCTTTTATACCGCCATAGCTGCGGTCTACGGAGCGTTTTGTTATATGTTTGTGCGGTTCTTCGCCTTTTTGTTGCTCTGGGTTACTTACTGGGCTTTGCAGTTAGGCATCTTAGGCGACAATAGTAGGCTCACAGTGCTCTGGCCGGACAAACCAACATTTGGAGACTTAATTGGTCCGCCAAACTGGGCAGCACTTAATCAGTTAGAGTCATTCGGAGCTTTTTTGGTATACCTATTGCTGCTGGCTGTTATCGTCTTAATAGTTGCTTTTTTAGTAAGTTTCTACTTTTCCGCCAATACTATAATCTATTCACTTATGCGCAAGGCGGTTGACAATACCGCCCTGGAAGACGTTTATACACCTGCCCAGGAAACCAAAACTGAGCCGACTGAACCTGAACCCAAAGAAACGCAGCCGCCATCGGAGCCGGAAACGGAATCAGATTCGTCGTCTTCGGAGCAGTAACAAAGCAATCTTTTCATTGGTGATTGGTGATTGGAAATTGGAAATTGGTAATTACCAGTTACCAATTACCAGTTTCCAATCTCCGGTGCTTGGAAAATATGCCTGACTCAAACATAAATACGCGGCTAAAGAACAAGAATCAAAACCAATTAGAACTTCCAACTTCCTCTGCTGCGTTGCTCACCTTTCGCAAGCCACTAATTATACTTGCTCATATAGTTGCCTTTGCCGCTTCTCTGATGCTTTCCTTCCTGATGGCACACGAAATGCAGTTCAAATCGACCTGGCTTAAGCTATATCCCACCTTGCTGCTGTTTTTTCTCATTGTCAAGCTGCCGGTCTTTGCGCTTTTTAAGCAATACCGTGGCTGGTGGCGCTACGTAGGAATTTCCGATCTGTTGGGGATATTACGGGCATCACTGATCAGCACTTTAATTATCGTAGCTTTATGGTTTGCCATGGGCTACATCGACCCTATCCGCAAAAAGCTTCCGCAGGATATGCGTGAGGTGGCCGAAGGTGTATGTATGGCCGATATGTTCACCACCGTACTAATACTCGGCGGCTTGCGGATGGTGATACGGCTGTACTATGAGGAGTTCCGTACCATAGAAGGAGGCCGATTAAAGCGATTTCTCATAGTCGGCGCAGGCAACGCCGGCGAAGCGCTACTGCGAGAGATTCACCGTATGCCTGTCACTCAATACGAAGTGATCGGCCTTATTGACGATGACCCTCACAAACAAGGCATCAATATTCATGGAATACCGGTACTGGGTACGGTCCAAGAGCTTCCCCAAATCTGCGCGGACCGCAACATTGAAGAAATTGCCATTGCAATGCCCTCGGCAACCCATCAGCAGCTAAGACGCGTCATTCAAGTATGTGAGGGCACCAAAATTCGGTTCCGAACGGTACCGGCAATTACCGATATCGCCTCGGGCAAGTTCCGCGTTTCCCAGATTCGAGACGTCGATATTAACGATTTGCTCGGCAGAAAAGCCGTGCAGCTCGATCTGCATTTAATAGAAGCCTTCGCGAAAGATAAAACCATCCTCGTCACCGGAGCTGGCGGCTCCATCGGCTCGGAAATGTGTAGACAACTATGTAATTTTAACCCAAAACTACTTTTACTCATTGAGCAAGCTGAAAATCCGCTGTTTTACGTAGAGCGGGAGCTGCGCACACATTTTCCCACAGTATGCATAGAAGCGATTATTTGCAACATTACCGACAAAATACGTGTAGAGGAAATCTTCAAGGAGTATAAGCCGCAGGTTGTTATTCACGCTGCCGCTCACAAGCATGTACCTCTGATGGAGCTTAATCCAGGCGAAGCGATCAAAAACAATATCATAGGCACACAAATCGTGGCTGACGCCGCAGACAATTTCGGCACCACCAATTTTGTAATGATTAGCACCGACAAAGCTGTCAATCCCACCAGCATAATGGGCTCAGCCAAGCGAATTGCAGAAATGTATATTCAGGACCTAAATCAGACCAGTAAAACCCATTTTGTAACGGTTCGATTTGGCAATGTGCTTGACTCCGATGGTTCGGTTGTGCCTATCTTCAAGAAGCAAATAGCCCAGGGTGGTCCTGTCACCGTCACGCATCCCGATATGAAGCGGTATTTTATGACCATACCGGAAGCAAGCCAGCTCGTTCTTCAGGCGGCAGCCATGGGGGTAGGTGGAGAAATCTTTGTGCTTGATATGGGTGAGCCGGTAAAAATTGTTGACCTGGCCAGAGAGCTTATCACTCTCAGTGGTTTCAGGCCCGGCGAGGACATCGAAATGGTCTTTACCGGTCCCAGACCCGGTGAAAAGCTCTTTGAAGAATTGCGGATAGAAGGCGAAGATATGCAGCGAACAAGTCACCCCAAGATCAGAGTATGGAAGAATATCGCGATGGACAGAGATAGGCTTCGCGCTGGCATAAACGAGCTGATAAATATTGCCAAAATGCAAAACCACAGCGAAATTGTCCAGAAGATTAAAGATCTCGTCCCAGAATATACCGGCAGCAATAATAGCTGAAAATTACCACGTTAGAAACAATAAAAATCTTGGTTAAAAATACAGAGTCAAATTGCATAAAAAAAGCCGCTTTGAAAGCGGCCTTTTTATTCACGGTCAATGTTATTCATTTTTTAGCTTTTACAGATCGCCATTACCATCCCCACCATCCGGGCTGCTCTGTTGCGAGTGATCGGGCTGCTGCCTCGGATGAGCATTATCATAAACCTGCTTTAGTTTCCTTGTGGTAAGATGGGTATAAATCTGCGTCGTAGATAGCGACTGATGGCCGAGCAATTCCTGAACACTCCGCAAATCAGCACCATTGTTTAGCATGTGCGTTGCAAAGCTGTGACGCAAAGTATGTGGGCTGATTGCCATATCAAGGCCAGACATCTTCAAGTATTTATCCATCTTTCGACGGACGCTGCGGGTACTGAGACGTTGGCCGTGCTTGTTTACGAACAAAACCTTCGAGTCAAAATTACTATTGCTTTGCGCTCGCTTATTTCTGAACTCAATATAGTGCTGAATAACCTGCAAGGCGGATGCGCTAATCGGTGCAATTCTTTCCTTTTTGCCCTTACCTCGGACATGAACGACCTCGCCCAAGAAATCTATATCATCCATATTTAACGCTACCAGCTCACTAACTCTTACGCCCGTACTGTAAAGTGTTTCTAAGATAGCTCTATCTCTGGCCCCCAGCCAGTTATCCATGGGCGGCGTCTCGAGCAGTTTTTTTACCTCCTCATACTCAAGAAAACGTGGCAGCCTCTTTTCCTGCTTTGGAGTCCTCACTGGTGTCACCGGATTAGAGCCAAGGCGATTTATTTTCACCAGGAACTTATAAAAGCTCCGCAGTGTAGCCAGTTTGCGGGCAATGGTGGCCTTGGCATACTGCTTCTGGTTTAGATAAGCCAGATATGACCTGACCTCACCTGTCTGCGCTGAAAGCAGTAGCTGGTCGACTTTGGCCGCCGTTTCAGTTGCCAAAGCTGTCGCTGGCCCAGCCTGCTGGCCGGACAGCGAAATCGGCTCAGATGTTAACATACCGCTATCAGAAGCATCGCTCAAAAAATCAACAAATTGGCTCAGATCAGCACTATAACACTTGGCCGTGTGTTCGGAGAACCGCTTCTCAAATTTCAAGTAATTTAAGAACTGTTGGACAATTGAATTTTCTTCTTCCATAGTATACCTGCCTATTCAATTTCAATGTGCTAACTTATGTGAATTTGCGTATCAGAATTTTCATGTAAAAGTTCGTCTGCCCGGCTGATAAGTGTCTGCGTCAGTTTGAAACTCAGCACTGCTGCATCAAACCAGTCGAAATTTGTCCGCTTATTCCTTGCCTGTTCGATCAAAGCATCCAGAAGCTCATCTTCACACCCATCCTCGTAACGAAATATGAACTTCTCTCTTGCCTTATTTAAAACCAATTGTCGGGTCTTTTTTTTCATCGCTATTTGTCATTCTGAGATATTGATGGCCAGGCGGCCTGTATCAAACACCTATATTTCTTATCGGCCCAAAAGCCGTTCACTAAAGTCCGAAATTTAATTTTCTTTAGCAATTGCATAAAATCGAGATTCTGAAAAACGCCACAACGCTTTTATCGGCCAATAAGAGTTCTGTCTTTACAAATTTGGATGGGAATTTTGGTAGATTGCAGTCAAATTTCGACAATAAATATTTAGCCCCGCAATTTATTGCGGGGTTCTCGATGTCTTGAAAAAGATTATTCCGTCTTTTTCCTCGGAATGAATAACCCCCTGTTGCTGAAGGCGACCGATATATTTTAGCGCCTCATTGCTGTTGATATCCAGACCTGAGCATATATCACTTAGCGAGCAAGGCCTGCGTTTCAGCATTGATAACACGTCTTCGGCTTTGCTTGCGATGTGCTGCCCCCGGTGGCGTGGCAAAAAGTCAGCCACAACCTCGCACTTTTCCCCCAATTGGCTGGCTATAGACTGCAGCTTCTCAACCTCCACTGCTTTGACATTTGGCTCAGCCGTAGGTCGCACCGCTGTATTAAGCTGAACCTTATCGGGACGAATGCGTTCTATAACATCTCTGATTTTCGCAATTTGCTCGGCATCAGTGTTGACCCCTTCGACAAAAAATACTTCAAGCCATATTTGGCCAGCATATTCATTCCTAAACGCGCATAACCCCGAAATCAGCTTTTCAATACTGATCTCCTTATGAGGACGATTCACTTTCTGAAAAGCTTGCTTGTCACCAGCATCAAGCGAAGGCAGAACCACATCGGCTTTTGCACAATCGGCTCGCACATCTTGCAGGTATAACAACGTGCCGTTAGTGAGAATGGCTACGGGAATATCGGTAATTTTCTTTATTCCGTCTATAAGCTCACCGAGCCGAGAATTTAACGTCGGCTCACCAGAGCCACTAATAGTAATATAATCGGCTTTCAGACCTTGAGCTAATCGTTCCTTTAGCTCAGCTAAAACGGCCTCAATATCAACATAGTCTTTGCGTTCGATGGTCTTCTGGGTGGTTCCACCGAGCTGGCAATATATACAATCCAGCGTGCAGACCTTATGGGGCACAATATCAATGCCGAGACTTCGCCCCAGTCTGCGTGAAGGCACCGGCCCATACAAATATCTATTTTGCACAATTGCTTTTCTATCCATGTATGATTGCAAAAATCTTTTTGCACACTTTTAGCAGATCTTCCAGCCAGTCTATGGGCATAATACTGGCGGCATCGGACTTCGCTTTTTCAGGATTAGTATGGACTTCGATAAAAAGGCCGTTCGCACCGGCTGCAATTGCTGCTTTTGCCAGTATGGGGGCCATTTCTCGTCGGCCTGCACTTGCATAGCCCAACCCCCCAGGCTGCTGCGTGCTGTGCGTTGCATCAAAAACCACAGGACAGCCGAGCCTCTTCATAACCTCGATGGCCGTCATATCATTGACCAGCCGATTGTAGCCAAAGAAGGTTCCCCGTTCGGTGAGTATAATTTTTTCGTTGTTGCAAGCGCGAATTTTTTCGACCACATTTTTCATCTCGTCGGGCGAGAGAAATTGGCCTTTTTTAATATTGATAGGCTTGCCTGTTCGCGCAGCGGCACACAGCAAATCCGTCTGCCTGCACAGAAAAGCAGGCACTTGCAGGCAATCAACAACTTCGCTGGCCACTGCAGCCTGAGCCGGCTCATGTATATCGGTCATAACGGGTAAGCTGGTTTTCTGACGAACGGCAGCGAGGATTTCCAAGCCCTTCTCCAGACCCGGCCCGCGAAAGCTGGAGATGCTGCTTCGATTGGCCTTATCGAAACTGGCCTTGAAAATTATTCCTATATCTGTTCTCTGCTCAATATCAGCAAGTCTTTTGGCAATATCAAGACAGATAGCTTTTGTTTCGATAACACAGGGGCCAGCCATTATAAATAGAGGCGCATGCAAACCAATTTGAATGTTGCCGATTTCGAAATTCATTTTACTTATACCTTGCCGCATAGTGACTAAAGTGAGCTAAAGTGCCTAAAGTGAACTAAAGTTATAATTCGTAACTTTAGGCACTTTAGTCACTCTAAACTTTAGGCATTTTGAATTATCCCAATGCCCTCATGATTCTTGTTCTTATCCCTGCCGGCTTGGCACCTCGCGGCACCATTACATTGACAGCCTGCGGTATCACCTTAATTTGTACCGGCAAAGCCGGACCAGGGTCACCATCAACTTCGGTCTTTATCCCGGCAGTTTCAGAACTTACAGTGATACTCTTGCCCTGGCGATAAATTACGTCGCCGCTGTCAGCATGTTGTTTCAAAACTGTCATTACCGAGTGTTTCAGCAGATGGAGCTGGGAAGCACATTTATAAATACACACATCCAGCAAACCATCGCCATAATCGGCGTGATGCAATATTTGTAGGCCTGCAGCATATCTTGAAATATTTCCGACAAAAACCAATCCGTGACCATCGAAGGTCTCTTGGCCGTCAACTTCTACCCTCATTGCGTCGAATTTATAATCCCAGAATGTTCGCCAGATTGGCTCAAGGTAATCAAAGTAATCTATATGTCCCTTTCGCTGCTGGCTAACTCGTTTGACCACCTCGCCATCAAACCCAAAACCAGCTATAGAAGTAAAGCATCTGCCATTTGCGCTTCCTAAATCCAAAGGCCGAATATATCCTGCCTCAAATACTCTTACTAAGGTTTTTAATTTCTCATCAAAACCTAACTCATTAGCCAACAAGTTTTCTGTTCCGCACGGCACCACCAACAAGGTTTTGGAACTTCCTTCTAAGCCATGCGCAACCTCTCTAACGGTGCCATCGCCGCCGACAACGGTAACCATTGCGCAGTCGTAATCGACCGCTGCGTCAGTGGCTAATTCACAGGCATGCTCCAAGCAAGTAGTCAGATTAACCCTGACATTGAAACCTTTTTCAACAAGGTACTGCTGAAACTGGCGTCCAGTCAATTTGCTACTGCTGGCACCAGCTTTTGGATTTACAATATAAGCAATATAACCATCATCCGGTTTCATTTTACGTTTCTCGAAATACTTCGGGTTCGGGAAAAGTGCCTAAAGTGTAAAGTGACTAAAGTGCCTAAAATTACATATTATAACTTTAGCTCACTTTAGGCACTTTAGCTCATTTTAGGCACTTTTTTGCTACCAAATCCGCATAGCTTTCCACAATGTGCGGCACATTCGCCAGCCCTAAACTCTTTTGCACATCAACAATTCTTTCGTCGTCGGGCCCTTCTATTTCCACAAAATCGCCTAATAACGGCAGCTCATCCAGTGCAACAATACAGTTTCCAACTCGCCAGATTCGACGCTTCTTTTCAAAAACCAATGCTTTTTCATAGCCCAAAGATAAAAGTAATTTTTCAGCCGAGTCAGCGTCTTTGATTTCAATTTCGATCTCTTGTCTTTTTTTGAAGTTATCTTTTACTTTAGGACCTTTATAGGTTAAAAGGACATTTTCAGTATTGTCTGTCACTTGTCGTCTCAGTCGAAGCGCCTTGTCGCTATTTTTCAATGTTGATTGGGCATCATCAAAATAGCAGTCCGTTTGCAACTGCTCAGCCAAAAATTCGGCACCGAGTTCAACCAATTTCTCTACTATCTGCCGTAGTGAATCAACTTTTAACTTCGCTTCAATCTCAGTCATGCTTTTGTCATCCCTTAACTATATTTACTAAGCGGGATTTGATAACGATAATTCTCTTGGCCTGTTTACCCGCCATAGCAGCAATTACCTTCTCGCTGGCGAGCGCCTTTTGCTTTATTTGCTCTTCATCCGCGTCAGCAGCAATTACTATTCTATCTTTTATTTTGCCGTTGACCTGTACCGCCAATTCAACTTCTTTTTCTTTAATAAGCTCTTTGTCATACACAGGCCACGGCTCGTAAGCCAGGCTGTCGGAATGGCCTAATTTCTGCCAGAGTTCCTCCGCAATATGCGGTGCGAATGGTGCGAGAATCAGCACAAATTTTTCTACCACCGATTTGGGCCTGATTGCTTGCTTGCTGAAGTGATTTACAAAAATCATCATCGCGCTGATAGCCGTATTAAAGTTAAACGTTTCGATGTCGTCACCAACTTTTTTTATTGTTTGATGCAACAGTCGAAGTGTCACCTCATCCTTAGCCTCGGCACCTGTGGCCGAGGCAGCCCCCACCACAGGTGTGGGGGCTAAATGGACTTTATCAAGCTCACCGGTATCCTCATCAACAATCATTCGCCAGGTCTTCTGCAGAAACCTGTGCACACCTTGTACACCCTGCATACTCCAGGGCTTTATCACCTCCAAAGGCCCCATAAACATTTCATAAAGCCGCATCGAATCAGCACCATAATCAGCAACGACCTTGTCGGGATTGATTACATTACCGCGGGACTTGCTCATCTTCTGGCCATCCTCCCCTAAAATCATTCCCTGATTGACGAGCTTGGCAAATGGTTCTTTCGTGCTGACATAGCCCAAGTCGTAAAGCAATTTATGCCAGAATCGCGCATACAAAAGATGCAGCACCGCATGTTCAGCACCGCCGATGTATAGATCGACAGGCATCCAATACTTTTCCTTCTGCGGATTCCAACCGAGCTTTCTATTATTTGGGTCAAGGTACCGCAAATAGTACCAGCAACTTCCAGCCCACTGCGGCATAGTATTGGTTTCACGTTTGGCTTTTGAGCCATCGAGCAGAGACACGTTCACCCAATCGCTAATATTAGCTAACGGCGATTCGCCCGTCCCTGGAGGCCAGTAATTTTCGACTTCAGGCAATTCTAATGGCAAATCTTCTTCGCAAAGTCCAACAACGTGACCATCCTCGGCGTGCAAAATCGGGAACGGCTCACCCCAGTAGCGCTGCCTGCTGAAAAGCCAGTCACGCAGTTTATAGTTAACAGCCTTTCTGCCGAGCTTTTTTTGCTCAAGCCATTCTATAATTTTTTCTTTGAACTGGGCTGTCGGCAGACCGTCGAATTGGCCACTATTAATTGCTTTGCCGTCTCCTACAAAACATAACTTGCCTTGTTTGACCAGCTTAGCTTGTTCGCTATCTGGCGGCTCACCAACCGGGACAATGGGAAGACCAAATTTAGTAGCAAACTCGAAGTCACGCTCATCATGGGCCGGAACTGCCATAATCGCGCCGGTGCCGTAACTAATCAGGACATAATCGCTTATCCATATCGGTATTTTTTCGTTGTTGACCGGATTTATGGCGTAGGCGCCGGTACAAACGCCGGTCTTCTCTTTGGCTAAATCCGTCCGATCCAAATCGCTTTTCCGAGCTGCCTGCTCGCGATATTGCTTAACTGCCTCTTTCTGCTGGTCAGTTGTAATCATATCCACAATCTCAAGCTCAGGTGCTAATACCATATAAGTAGCACCAAAAAGAGTATCTGGCCGGGTCGTAAATACCCAAAGCTCCCAGTCGCAATTTTCTATTTCAAATTTGACTTCGGCGCCAACGCTTTTGCCAATCCAATCAATTTGCAATTTCTTTATCGACTCCGGCCAATCCACTTCCTTCAAATCTTCCAGCAATCTCTCGGCGTACTCTGTTATTCGCAGCATCCACTGACGCATTGGCTTTCTGAATACCGGATGGCCACCGCGTTCGCTAAGCCCCCCTACTACCTCTTCATTTGCCAGAACTGTCCCTAAAGCCGGACACCAATTGACCAGCACCTCATCTTCATAAGCAAGACGATGGTCGTCTATATATTTTTGTTTCTCAGCCTCGCTTAAACCAACGGGAATCGGTAGCTCCTCTATCGGCTTGGCTTTCTGCTCGGCTCTGTCAAAGTAACTGTTGAAGAATTTCAGAAATATCCATTGAGTCCACCTGTAGTAGTTTGGGTCAGTAGTATTAACTTCTCGGTCCCAATCATAGCTAAAGCCCAGCGACTTGATTTGCTGGCGTATCCTGTCGATGTTTTTCTGCGTGGTTTCGGCAGGGTGTGTGCCGGTCTCGATGGCATATTGTTCAGCCGGCAGGCCAAACGCATCCCAGCCCATAGGATGCAGGACGTTGAAGCCTTTCATTCGCTTATACCGGGCGATTATGTCACTTGCGGTATAACCTTCCGGATGACCGACATGCAGGCCGGCAGCGCTGGGATAGGGAAACATATCTAACACATAGTATTTGGGCTTGGAATCATCGCAGCCTGCCCGCCGTACCATCCTTCGGGAGTTACTTCTCCTGCATTGGATACTCTGGGCAGGCGGGTCATTTGCTTTGAATATTTTGTGGTCTTGCCAAAATTTCTGCCATTTCTTTTCAATCTCACTAAAGTTGTAAAGGCCTTTCTTAGGAAACATCAATTTTTATACTCCTTACCAATGTAGTGAACAAACTTTCCTCATACGATAAAATAAATATTCGGAAAAATCCACTAAAATTCATCGTCCATTAGCTATAGAAAACTTTGGCTGGTTTTTATTGTGATGCTGCCGTTAAAATGTTCACAAAATCATACCCTACCCCACTTTCCTATATATTTTCCCACAATCTTTGGGATAGTTATTAACGCAAATGGAGATTGACAAATGGCAACAATATGCGTTATCTTACAAAAGACACAGACGAAGGTTTTTCCGCACAGTTTAAGAAATCTTGATTTTTCAAGGAGACATAATGTGAATGATTTAATAAATCGGCGACAATTCCTGTGGGCAAGTGCAGCAGGAACGGGAGCACTACTGTTGACGGGACAGTTAGGCTACCAGCAGATGATTATTGCCAAGAATCAAGAATGGCCGAAGATGCCCGCTATAAAAATCTATAAAGTTTACGTTGGCAGGACAGGCGGGATTTACTTGTCCAGGCCGACCGAGGAGATAGGCAAGTTCGAACAATACCTTGCCAAGCTGCAGCGCAAACTCGGCGACGTCAAGTTCGTAGGCGGTGACTTAATCCCTCCAGCCGATGTAAACAAAGTAGTGGCCAATCTGCGTGACACCGATGGCGTGCTGCTATTTCATCTCTCCGGTCATGGGGGAGGTGCGCCGGAAAAAGCGATGGACCAGATCGTGGATTTAGGGCTGCCCACTGCTGTCTTCTCCCAGCCGTTCAGTGGGCACGGCTGGATGTATTTCCCTCAGTGGCAGAAAGAAGGCAAAAAGGTCGTTCTGCTGCCAACAAGTGACTGGGGCGAAATCGGCCAGGTAGTTGCCCTAATGCGGGTGGCGCCACGCCTGCGACAAACACGCATCATCGTCGTGGGCAGAGCAAAAGGAACAGACGCGGCCTGCTCCGCCGAGCAAATCAAGGAACGCCTGGGTGCAGAATTAGTTCCGATTAGCAATGACCAAGTTATAGAAGCTCACAAGGCAGTCGATTTGAAGACAGCAGAAGCCGAGGCTGAGCAATATTGGATTAGCAAGGCCAAAAAGATCGTTGAGCCGTCCAGAGAGGAAATCATCAACTCGGCCCGCTTATATCTGGCGGTCAAAGACCTTATGATTAAAGAGCGGGCACAAGCCATCACCAGTTCGCACTGTATGGGGCAGCCGGCGAAAGGCTGCCTGACGTTCAGCAAGCTCAATGACCTGGGACTGGTCGGTGCCTGCGAGGGGGACATGGACTCGACACTGACCATGTTAATATTCGGCTATGCGTTCGGGATACCAGGCTTCATCAGTGACCCGGTCTTTGACACTTCGAGCAATGCGTTGATTCACTTTCACTGCACCTCGGCCACCAGGATGGATGGCCCTGCCGGCCAGCGTCTGCCCTTCACCATCCGCACCCAGAGTGATAGCGAGCAGGGAGTATCGCTGGAGGTGGAGAACCGAATCGGCCAGGTTGTCACCTGTGCCAAGTTCATCAACCTCGACACGATGCTGATCTCCACCGGAAAGATATTCAAGATTACCCATGATGAGCTCGGCTGCCGTACACAATTCTGGACTGAGGTGGCTGATGCCGGCAATATGTTTCATAACTGGGGTGCCGACATACTCAAAGGCGACACAATGACGTTGCTTCACCGAGCGGTTTTTTATGGTGACCATCTGCAAGACATCAAGAACCTGGGCGTCCTGATGGGATTTAAGGTCGTCGAGGAAGGCTGAGAAAGCATACATAAAATCATGATGCCGAAAATCCTGCTGGTAAATCCGCCAATTTATGACTTCGCTGCGTACGATTTTTGGCTTAAACCCTACGGCTTGCTGAGCGTTGCAGGGTATCTACGGGGTAAAGCCGATTTTAGACTCTTCGATTATCTTGACCGGCTACATCCCTTTGTAGCAAAACAAAAGGAGCTTGAATCCGACCGGTGGGGCCGCGGGCGATTTTACTGTGAAATCATTCCGAATCCAGCCTGCCTGGAGACAATCCCGCGATACTTCCGGCGATTTGGTTTGCCTCGCAATATGTTCAGGGATTTTCTGACACGAGAAGGGCCTTTCGATTTTGCGCTTATCCAAACGATGATGACCTACTGGTACCAGGGCGTTAAAGAAGTCATCGACGATATTCGCCGGGCCTGGCCCCAAGCAAAAATTATGCTTGGCGGCAACTATGTGACACTTTGCAGCAGTCATGCAGAAAAATTGGGGGCAGATTTTTTGGTGCCAGGCACAAATCTTGACCCTCTTTGGAAACATTTAGGAATCGAGCCAGATACCAAGCAGCCTGCATTATGGGAAACTTACGAAAGACTAAATGTCGGCGTTCTGAAACTTAGTGACGGTTGTCCCTTTAACTGCACTTACTGCTCTGTGCCGAAGGTTTACGGCAAATTTAAGGCCAGACCATTGCAACGCTCTTTGACAGAATTAGAACGATTAGCAAATCTCGGCGTGCAGAATATTGCCTTCTATGATGATGCCTTGCTGTTTGAAGCAGAAAAATTATTGGTGCCTTTTTTGAACGAGGTCATAAAACGAAATATCAAAACAAATTTTCACACACCGAACGGCCTTCATGCTCGTTTTATCACCCAAAAATTAGCTGAGCTGATGATACAGGCTGGCTTTAAAACCTTCTATCTCGGGTTTGAGAGCGCTTCGTTACAATGGCAGAAAAACACCGGCTCAAAAGTCTTTTGTGAAGAACTTACGCAGGCCGTTGAGCACCTTATTTCCGCAGGGGCGGAACCTACAAGCATTACCGCGTACCAAATCCTCGGCCATCCTCATATTGATACGCAGCAGCTTGAGGCCACAATGTATTTCGTCAATAATCTTGGCGTCAGAGGAATGTTAGCTGATTTTTCACCGATTCCGGGAACGCCGGACAGCGAATTTTGTCGAAAGTGGGTGGACATGGATGAGCTGTTGATGCACAACAAGACCGCCTTTCCGATTATATTGCTCGGCTTTGATGAAACAAATCGCTTAAAAGACCTCCAGCGGCGACTTAATAGAAAACTATCCTCAAATCTGTAAATCACGTTGGCGGTTATAAGTATATGTACAATCCGTTCTTATACCTCGGACACACTTGGGGAGTCAAAAATTGTAAAAAATTTCGAAGTTTGATTTAAAAATACTTGACATTTAATTTCATATATACTAATATTCGAATAAATTGAAGGGATTTCTTATGGAGCAAAAACTCTACGAACTCCATGCTCAGATGTGTCAAATTTTTACTTCTCCCAAGCGATTGGAGATACTGAATCTCCTAAGGGATAAAGAGCTATCTGTAGGTGAATTAGCAAAACTCGCAAGGATCCGGCAGTCAAATCTTTCCCAGCATTTGAGCATCCTAAGAGAGAAAGGTATTGTCAAAGCGCGTAGAGATGGTGTGAAGATATATTATTCTCTGGCTAATCCTAAAATTATCAAAGCCTTTGATATTATCAGAGAAATGCTACTCGAAAAATTAGCACAGATTGAGAAACTATCCCACAATCTACATAAAACAAGAGCTTAACTTATTATTTTTTTTCATAATTATATTAATTCATTCTAATAAAAGAATATATTTGACATGGCAGAATATAAGATTTTTGAGGAAAAAAGAAAGATAAAACAGCTCATTATGGGGACAGTCTTTCTTTTTATTCTTGTTGGCGGTTGGTACTATCCACTCTCAGGTTACTTTATTCCGCTATGTATGGTTTTAGGCATAGGTGTTGGGTTATTCAAAGGTAGAAAATGGTGTGACTGGTTTTGTCCCCGCGGAAGCTTCTTCGATGCTTTTATTAAGCACATAAGCCCAAATAGAAAAATACCTTCTTTCTTTAAAGGTCTGCCCTTGCGTATTGGTATGCTTTCCTTTCTTATGTTTATGATGACCATCCAGATAATCAAACGCTGGCCAGACCCTTACAAAATAGGAATGTTCTTTGTAGTGCTTCTTACAGTTACCACCATTTTAGGAATTATCTTAGCCTTAATCTTTCACCAGAGGACCTGGTGTTGCTTTTGCCCTATCGGTTCGATGGCGAACTGGATAGGAAAGAGAAGATACCCATTAAAGATAGATTCTAAACTTTGCACGCAATGCCAAGTTTGCTATAAAGTTTGTCCTATTCAGGTGGCGCCTTTCGAGTTCAAAAAGTTTGAAACTGAATTCGTCAACGATGGCGATTGTTTGAAATGTAGGATTTGCGTGAATGCCTGTTCTAAAAAGGCACTGAGTTTTAAAAGAAGAGACAATATATGAGAAAAATTACTTTTATAGCCTCTTTTATCTTAATCATATTGAGCATTACAAATTTTGCCTTCGCTGATAGAGACTGGGAATATTGGTCAAGATATTCCTTTGATGTGCCCATAACTAAAAAGATAAGTTATGTCATAAAACCTGAGTGGCGGATTAAAGATGATATGACTGAAAAGTATCTTTTCAAACTTGAGCAGGCAATCGCTTTTCAAATCAATAAATATTTAGAGCTTGCTCCCTACTATGTCTGGCAGGAAAATAAAACTCCCAGAGGTTACGACGAGTCTGACTTATTTTATCTAGATGTAACGGGTAAAATTCCTCTAAAAGAAATTTTTGATCTAAAGATAATTGATCGGCTGCGCTATCAATATAACTTTGATAAGGAACTCACTGTTTGGCGCAACTCCATAAGGCTAACCAAGGCTCTCAAAGCAGGAAAATATGAATTTTCCCCTTTTGTTGAAGATGAGATATTTTACGATACGAAATTAGATGAAATTAATGAAAACTGGGCAAGTGCCGGTATATCTCTAACCTTAAATAAATATGCTACTTTAGGTATTTCTTATCTGTTAGATACAAAAAAGAAAGGCGAAGATTGGTCCTACGCTAATGTGCTTGTCACTTCACTAGGTTTTAAATTTTAGTAAAGTTGTAGGGTAGGCATTTGCCCACCATTTCTATCGACTTTTTGACGCCTTGCCGTTTTTGACCTCCAAAGATGTAACAAGCAGAAGGTCGATAATATTAAATGAGTCATCCGTTTGATAGACAACGATGGTTCGGCCGCTGGGGGAAGTAGCCATAAATTCACGGTGCTTCACATGTATCCGGCGACCATCCGCTAAATGAATAATAAAAGGTCTAAACGGAGCAGCACTATACAATTGCTTTACTTGCTCAATTGTCATACATTACCTCATATAACCCAAGTACAATGTAAGTGTACAACCCGAATACAATACATCAAGGTTAAAAGCTCACTATTTTATCTATTATTATGTGAATTGTCGGGAAAAGCAAGAAGAATTTTCGATTTTCGATTTACGATTTTCGATTTACTATATGCTGGATACTCGATACTGGATACTCGATACTTGTCACCCTACGCAAAACGCACAACCCCTTGAATTCGCTGGTGCTTTGCTTATACTATTGAGAAAGTTTTGAGTGTTGAGTTTTTAGTCCAACTCATAACTAAGGACTAAAAAACTATCTCAAAACTGTCACCCCTTCGGCAAGTTCAGAGCAGGCTCTGAGCGAAGCCGAAGGATTCGAAGTTCGTTGTTCATTATTCTGAATTTATTCTGTCAACCAAACTGAGTACTATAAAGTCAAATATGGATTTTGGTCCGCAACAGATCGGTAAATGGCTGATAGCGATTGGAGTTGCTCTGGCTGTAATGGGCGGCCTGATGCTCGTATTAGGAAAACTGGGTTTATTCAGGCTGCCGGGCGATTTGCAGTTCGGCGGCAAAAACTGGCGGGTCTATTTTCCAATAGCAAGCTGCATAATAATCTCGATTGTTCTGACTCTTATCCTGTGGCTCATCAATTATTTCCGCCGGTGAAAAACCGTCGCCGTGCCGGACGAAATGACCCCCAGGACAGGCCTGGGGGCTAACCTACTCGATTTTCTTGTAAAATTCGGCTTCGCGGTCGGAAAGTCTTTTCTGCTCAATCAAAGTACGCACCCTTTGCAAATCGACATCTCTTGGTTGGCCGCCGGAGGGTGCTAAGACGGCTTGTTGGCCAAGGCCAGCAGGAATGACCTGCAGGAACCTGCTTATAGAGACGGTTGACACGAATATTGCTATTATAAGCACCAAAATTACGAAGTAGTTGGAAAAAAGTCTAACGGGGTCTATTTTGTATTGAGTCTTGCTTATCGCGTCATGGCATTCTGTCTTCTGTCTTCTGTTTTCTGTCTCCTGTCTCCTGTAGCGGCACCTGTCACAGTATATACAATCCAGGTGGTCTTTGGCGGTCAGGCCGAACTCGCATTTGGCGAATCTTTTTGCCGGCAGATAATGCTTCAGCACTACGACGTTGTTAAGTAGCGATAGGAAAGCTCCTGCTGGGCACAAATATCGGCACCAAAAGCGAACATACAAGGCTGACCCTATCAAAGCTGCCGTCACTATCACAATCATTGACCATTTCCAAAATCGCAAACTGAAAAACCAGATGAGTGGGTCTGTTGCGAGTGTGCTTCGATTTCTGGAAGAAAAGAATAAAATTATAAAAATAAAAAGGACCACATATTTGACGAATCTCGCCTTTCGCATTTTTTCCAAAGTTATAGAGTGTTTGAGCCTCTCAGGAACCACATAGCCGAGCAGTTCCTGTGCGGCACCAAAAGGACAGATGTAGCCGCAATAGATGTTGCCAAAAAAAATAACCAGCAATGGTATCGCTGCAACAAGCAAGAACGCGCCTGTCCATCCAGCCGAAGGGACATGCAAAGACAATATGGTTGCTATTTGCTCACTGGAATACTGGGCGTTCAAAACGATGCCGCCGACGACAAGGGTAAGCAAAAGCACCACTAACCTGCTCCAAAATCCCCCACGGTAAGTTACAATCAAAGCAAGTACAAAAGTGGCTATCAGGTAGAGCCCATGGGTATCCGGCAGGTAGTTAGCCCAACGAGTTTGTTCTTTGCGCTCTGGTTGGAGAGAGTGGCCGAGAATTTGTGTGGCAAATCTTTGACCCGATGTTTGAAGAACCGAAAGAATCGCCTTGGAGCTTACAGTTGCGCCGGTTACCGCGTCAACATCGGCGAAAGGCTGAGGCTGGAAAAGACGATGACCGTTCAGAAGTCCGCACCATTTGCTAAGCATCGCAAGGTACGCTGGAGTTTCATTTGACCGTATTATGTGGAAGTTAATCAGCGTGCCGATGGGGTCCGCATAAATAGCAAGATTTATTTTTCCGCCATAGCCGCGAATCTCAGGTGCTAGGTCTTGCGAGCTAAAAATATAGCCGGTCAGTTTATCGTTGGCGTCAGCAACCCTGAAATAATTGATTTGACGAGCAGTGTCGCCAAGAATTGTTGATTCCCGTTCGAGTCGCAAGTCTCCGGCGAGAGCTTGAGCCGAAGGCTGTGGCAGTGACGGCGTCAGTCTAGCGCTAGCACGGGAAAGCAGATTCGAGCACAAGATCACAGATACGCCAATACCGAATAAGATGTAGCCGAGCCTATGTAACTGAAATCCGAAATCCGAAATCCGAAATCCGAAACTTACTGGTTTGTATGTTTTCAGTGCGACAAGTGGAACATTGGCCAGTAGAAGCAGGATGAATACGAAAAGCGTTACGCTTGCACCCAGCACCGGAACAAGTGCAAGGCCCGTCAGTAATCCACCGATTGAGGCACCGATGTGGTCAGCGGTTTCGAGCTTGCTGCCGACCTGACCTGTCTCTAAGCCGCAACCAGCGAGCTGCTGGGCAGCCAGCGGAAAGTAGCAGCCGGCGCACACGCCGCACCAGACGAATGTAATCGCAAAAAATAAGTGGGTCCACAGCTGGCCAGGCCAAAAGGCAATGGTGGCCAGGACAAGCGTATGGACGATTATTACCGCAAATAATAATGAAGCGTGATGGGAGATATGCTTAACGAGATACGAGATTAAAGCTGCTCCAGCAGTAAGGCCTACCATAAACAAAGATGAGATAATCCCTATGTATAAATATAGCGAGCCGAAATGAGTCTGATACAGATACATCAGGACAATTACCACCCCAATTCCCACCAGGCCGGCTGAGAAAATCAGAAATGAGCTGTCAAAACTCGATGCTCGATGCTCGATGCTCGATGCTCGCGAGTATCGGGTATCGAGTATCGAGGATCGAGAAACATAGATAGCCCGTAAAACTACGAAGACTAAAACGGGGACAATAAAGGTGAGCGGGCCAGATAAAGCTAAGTATTTGACCAGTCTGGTAACCGGTGCTCCGGATTGTTTGGCTGCAAGCAATAAGCTGTATAGATGCGTCAAAGGCCGCCAGTCGCGATTAATCAACAAGCTCTCAGGCAAATCAGCGCCCTCATAATTATCCAGAGCGGCGGCAGCACGGTCCGGCAAATAAATAGAAAGTAAGGCTTGCGGTGGAAAAACACTGCTTGCGCCTTCTATCTGTGCAAAGCGGTCTCGCAATGTGCCAGGCTCGCCACTTATATTCTGGGAATCGGATGCGATAAACCAGGTGTCCTCTCCAGGTACCAGAACGAGTTTCGAGAAAACGCTCTGGAGCGTTAGTTTTGTCGAGGCACCAAGGTTGATTAGCTCGGTGCCCATAATATTTTCTCCCGCTGCTATGCGGACTGCTAATACGCCATTTGGCCTGAGAGTTTCTTTTATCTGCCGATAGAATTCAAGGGTGTAATAACGGTTCAGGACCGAGCTGGTCGCATCAGGTAGGTTGATAATTGCTACATCATAATATTGTTTTTGCTCGGTCAGCGACGAGCGAATGTCACCGAGTAAGGTATGGAATCGCTGGTCGTTAATTTTAAGCTCTGAGGGTAAAATAAAGTTAATTTTCTGCACGTATTCGCTGTCGCAGTGTGCCCAGCTTATTGTCTCGATCTGCGGCAATCGCAAGAATTGCCGGCAGAGACCTAATCCGGAGCCAATGACCAGAATTCTGCCGGCCTTGGGGTTTTGGCAAAGACTAATAGCTGCAATCCGTCCGGTTGATTCATAATCCGGCAGCACTTCGCAAGCGCTGCCTTGGCGAACAGCTACCCATTGGTCTTGGTAGATTCCATAGAGATACTCAGCTTGAGCTGTTTGGAATGAGCCTTTCAATTGGCCTTGCGGAAGCAACTTATTCCACTTTATAATTCGAATTTGTTGGGACAGGTATCTGTCAGCTCCGGTAATCAAACAAACTAAAATGAGCGCTGGTACAAAAGCCCAGCCCCATCTCTTTGTTTTGGATAGCCGTACCCAGACCGCTGATAAAGATAGAATAAAAGCAAGTATAAAGAAAATTTTTGCTGAGCTTACGCCGAGTCCGAGAAGGACGGTCGCGCCCATGCCGCCTAAAAAACTTCCCGCAGCTTCTACAATATAGACACGAGAGACGGCCGTAGGGGGGGCTGTCCCGCTACGGCTCGGCGAGCCTACGCCGAGACGAGTGCCCACCATCTTTTTGGTGTGCGGAGCACACCCTACGACCCATCGACAGGCAATGGGAAAGAACATTCCTGTGATAGTGCTGACCGGGGCGTTGATTATCAGTGACAATAGCAGCATGGCCCGTATCGACCATAGAGTATAAGATTCGATTCCTGCCAGCTCTCTTGCCTGGACAATCAATATCCACTCTAAGATAAAACCCGGCAGAAACGCCAGAAGCAGGAATTCTATGTTCTTGAGCAGTATTTGGGCGAAGGTTTTGGTTCTATAAACCAGTATTGCCCCAAAGGCTACCCACAAAAACCACGAGCCGAAAAAAAATCCAACGCTTATATCGTTGCCTTCGAAGGTGGTCAGATACTCGCGAAAGAGCAAGGCCTGGGCTGCTATAGTAAATAGGCCGTAGCTGGATATCAAAAAGCCGCGGGCAAATCTCATCTTTCTTCACCAAAAACATCGGCCTGGAAGACCAAAAAGCTCGCACCTTCTTTCCAGGCATCAGCAGGCAACCCAGCTTTTAGAGATAGATGCCTGAGCGTTTGGTTAAGGTCCCAGCCTTGTTCCGGTGCGACCTGAGGCAAGAACACAGCCGATTGGCCGTCCTTGTTTAACACGACGCCATCGGTGCCGATTCGGATTTCATCGGGCGAGTCAATAGGTTGCGGCACGGTCAGCGCAGATATTTCTATCGTAATATCTTTACATTCGTCCTCTGTTAGCCGAGGAAAACGTCTATCATTAAGGCTGGCGTTGATGGCATTGATAATAACCGATCTGTATAAAGGCCGCTGTGGAAAGATGTCACCTATGCAGCCTCGAAGCTCGGAATTTTTCTTGAGCGTCACAAAGGCCGCACGCGGTCTGGCCATTGCGTCGCTGATTGTAACGCCCAAATCGGATGTTTCTGGAACTTGTTGATTCGCAAGAGCATAGCTTATCGTTTTGCGGGCCAAAGTCAGAAGCTCTTTTTTGTCTTCTTCGGTCAGTTTGGGATTATTTTCCGACGGTTTGATTTCTGGGTGATTTGTCCACGCTCCGGAAAAGACAACAGAAAGATAACTGACGGAATTATTGAAATCGCCCATTAGCTGGCCTGAAGTAGCATATTTTACTAATTCAGCTTTGGCATCTTTGCCCAACATCGAAAGTAGGATCGCTATTGGGACATAACCGCATATTGTTGCTCCTGTTTGCCGCCGGTATTGTAGAAAGCCTTTGCCATCCAGTTTTTCTATATAATCGTAAGCCCCCATATCCAGTTTTGTGATTTGTTCAGAAATATTTTCTCTGAAAGGTACGTAGCCATAGTTTGGCCCGAAGTGGGTAAAATCTGAGCTTGCGATTACGAGGGTTTGCTGATCTATTAAACTTCGCAGAATTGTGCCGACTTTATTAACTGTCTCTAGAGAGCAGTGACCGGCCACAATCGGCACAAGGTTGAAATCCTTTTGTCTGTGTTGTAACAGCGGCAGCTCTATCTGGACGCTGTGTTCATACTGGTGTGCGTGCGGCACATTCTGAAATACTGGATATTTTAGAAGCTTGTTTATAAATTCCACATCAAGCGGTATCTCTCCCAGCGGGGTTTGGTAATGCGTTACCCTCGGCACGCTCAGCACCTCCTCCAGAGGCAGGTAGTGACTTGGGCCGATCACAATAATTCGCTCATATTGCTTAGCGATGGCTTTGAGGCCCGAGGCCGCGGTTTGGCCTGAGTATGTGTATCCTGCATGCGGAAGGATAAGGGCAATTACGTTATTTATTGGCTCAACATTAGCTTTTTGGAAAAAGCCCTCGATTTGTTTATTAAGTGCGTTCACATCGGCAGGATACCATCCTCTTTCGGCAAGTAACGACCGCAGAACAACTTTAGAAGAAGGACCTAAATATTTAGCCCCCAGTTTCACTGGGGGTTCTGTTTGACGTTTTACGCGGGTCAGATGTGCCTTCCATAGAAGTAAGGCAACGATGCCCAGCAATACAATCACCAAGCCTACCAGAAATTTGGCTATTGGGGATTTTTTTAACCAGCAATCCATATCAGCCGCTCCAGTTGTTTTGCTTAGAAATGTCTTGCAATAATCTTAAGCGACCCGGATATTTTTCGAGTCGAATAGCCCAAACGAATTTACATGGGACAGCCTTTTTGGTTAACCATGAAGTACCAACAAGAATTGCTGAGCTTTGTAGGGTGTGCTCCGCACACCCAAAAATGGTGGGCATAGCCCACCCTACGTTCCGAATAAATTTTCTGCGTGTCATTTCCAAACTCCGTATATTTCTTTGCTGCATTTTGGGCAAGAGCCGTCTTTAACTCGGTTCTGCAGGATAGTATAGCCGCTGCGTTCAATAAGTAACTCTTTGCAGCCTGGACAATATGTGTTTTGACCTTCCTTGCTGAGAATATTTCCTATATAAACGTAGTTTAGTCCTTCGCTGATTGCAATTTCGCGGGCTATGTCCAGCGTCTTTGGCGGAGTTGGCGGCAGATGCTGCATCTTGTACTGAGGGAAGAATCGCGAAAAGTGCAGTGGTGTCTCACTGCCAAGGTTCGTTTTGACCCAGCGGGCAAGCTCGTGGATATGCTCAGGCTTATCGTTGAGTGTCGGAATAATCAAGTTTACAACTTCAACATGTACACCACTTGCCTTTGCCACAACCAAAGCATTCAGAACGGGTTTCAATGTCCCGGAACAAACTTCTCTATAAAATTCCTCGGTAATTCCCTTCAAATCTATGTGCGCAGCGTCGATATATTTTAGCAGTTGTTTCCACGGCTGTTCATTTATATATCCGGCTGTTACAAGAATGTTGCGTATGCCGGCATCCTTTGCTAACTTTGCACAGTCACAAGTATATTCATAAAAGATAATGGGTTCGGTGTAGGTATAGGCAATCGACGGGTAGTGATAGCTTTTTGCAAGCTGCAGGAGTCTTTCAGGCGGCAAAAAAGCTGCGGTGCTCTCTTCGGGATTAGCCTGCGATATTTCCCAGTTCTGGCAGTTCTGGCAGTGCAGGTTGCATCCAACGGTTGCGATCGAAAGAGTTCTGGTGCCGGGCAGAAAATGAAAAAGTGGTTTTTTTTCTACCGGGTCATAAGGGCTAACAGAGCATGGGTATCCGTACACGACCGTGCGTAAGACACCATCGATATTGATCCTCACCCGGCAGTCGCCACTTTGGCCAGGCTCAATCAGACACATCTTCGGACATAATTCGCACTGAACCTTCATTCTCATACCTCGACTCTCGATGCTGGATACTCGCCGAGTATCGAGAAACGAACATCCAGCATCCAAACTACAATTATAACAAATTTCTAAGCGCCCTGCCCGATAGATGGAAGAATTATCGTTTTAATTTTATTACTATCCAGATATAATCAGGTTCATGAAGAACGCGGTTCTCAGTGAGCTTTTTAACGAAATGGCCGATATTATGGAGATACTCGGCGAGGACCCTTTTCGTATCAGCACCTACCGAAAAGTCGGGCGTATTATTGGGGATATGCCCACCGATGTCGAGAGTATGCTTGCAACCGGCCAATTGGCTGAAATATCTGGCGTTGGTAAGTCAAGCCTGGCCAAGATCGAACAGTTCGTGAAAACCGGCACGATAACCGCGCACCAAGAGCTGCTAAAGAAGATTCCGCCAACGCTGCTGGAATTGCTTACCATCCCCGGTGTAGGGCCGAAAGGTACAAAGGCCGTCTGGGAAAAACTCAATGTTACCAGCATCACCGACCTGAAAAAGGCGCTTCAAGCAGGTTCTGTGGCCAAATTGCCTGGCTTCGGCGAGAAAAAGGCGGCAGCAATCACAAAAGGCATCGAGTTTCTCGAAAAATCCACCGGCCGAATCCGTCTCGACCAGGCGATGGAGGCAGCGGATATGGTCGGCGCATTTCTTGGTGAACAATCTGGTATTGAAAAAATACAACCTGCCGGCTCGCTGCGACGCCGAGCTGAAACCATCGGTGACGTGGATATACTCGTCGCCGCTTCTGGCGGCGAGCAAATCATACAGGCCTTTACCAGCGCGCCCTTCATCCAGGAGGTTCTGGCATCAGGCCCGACAAAAGGCTCAGCGATTATCCAAACCCAGACCACCCCGGTCCATGTCGATGTGCGTGTCGTGCCTGGCGAAAGTTTCGGCGCTGCGGCGCAATACTTTACCGGCTCCAAGCAGCATAACGTGCGACTGCGAGAGATCGCTATAAAGTCGAAGTGGAAGCTGAATGAGTATGGCCTGTTCAAGGGTGAAAAAATGATTGCAGGGCCGGTCGAAGAGGAAATCTACCAGAAGCTCGGCCTTGATTATATTGACCCTGTCTTACGTGAAGACCGTGGCGAAGTCGAGGCAGCAAAGAGCCACAGCCTGCCTGAACTAATCGAGCTTAAAGACATCAAAGGCGATTTCCATATCCATACGACTGCGTCCGACGGCAGGGCCAGCATAGATGAGGTAGCTTCGGCGGCAATGAGCTTAGGCTATAAATTCATCTGCGTCACCGACCACTCAAAATCATCGGCAATCGCCAACGGCCTATCGGCTAAACAACTGGCCGAGCAAATTAAGCAAATCCGCAAACTCAATGAGAAATTAAAAGACATAACCATTTTGGCTGGAACGGAGGTTGACATCCTGGCCGATAGCTCTCTTGATTTCGATGACAAATTGCTCGCTGATTTAGATTTTGTGATAGCTTCAATACATTCCGGCATGGGTAGCCCCCGTGAAAAGGTAACTACCCGCACATTAAAGGCCATGGACAATCCGTATGTCAACTGCATTGCTCACCCAACAGGCAGGCTGATTGGTCAGCGCGAGCCGATGGATATTGACATCGCTGCCGTAATCAGACATGCGGCTCAAACGCACACTGCGTTGGAGGTCAATGCCCATCCGCAGCGGCTGGACCTAAAGGATGTCCACTGTAAGATGGCTATTGAAGCGAAAGTTATGCTGGCCATCGGCACAGATGCCCATAGTATTGAAGGTCTTGGCCTGATGGGCTTTGGCGTAGCGACCGCCGCCCGCGGCTGGGTGACAAAGGCCGATGTTCTCAACACACTCTCACCAGCCAAGATAAAAAGCTGGGTCAAAAGCAAAAGAGCATAAGAAGCAAAAAATAGGAAGCATAAATCCGAAATTCGAAATCTGAAGCATGAAATTATGAAAAGCACGAAGCACGCAATTCGAAATACGAAACAAATTCAAATTATCAAATGACAAAATGTTCAAAACTGTTTTGGTCATTTAAATTTTGGTCATTGGGATTTGTTTCGGATTTCGATATTCGAATTTCGGATTTAATGACATATTTGTTTCGGATTTCGATATTCGGATTTCGGATTTTATTTCTACGGTTATGTCATCCAAATCCGCCAAAATCTTGTTAACCGGTCTGCCGGGTTGTGGCAAAACAACTGCTATATTGCAAATCATAAAAAGGCTGAATTGCAAAAAAGTGGCAGGTTTTTATACGCAGGAGATTCGCCAGAAAAATTCGCGCAAAGGTTTTTCTTGGGCCCGCCTTGATGGTGCCACCGGGGTACTCGCTCATATTGACATCAAAGGGGCCTTGAGAGTGGGCAAATATGGCGTAGATGTCGTAGGCTTTGAAAAATCTGTCGTGCCAGTTTTCGACATCGAACAAACCGACGCTGAATTATTTATTCTTGATGAGATCGGCAAGATGGAATGTCTTTCCGAAAAGTTTGTCGCGGCAGTTCGCCGGCTCTTTGCTTCTAATAAATCCGTGTTGGCCACGGTGGCGCAGAAAGGCCATGGCTTAATCTCTGAAGTGAAGAGTTATCCTGGGACCAGACTATTTAATTTGACGCGGCAAGGTTGTGATGAAACAATACCTGAGATTTTACAGATTTTGTCATTTTTGAAAGGCAGAGAACGATGAGTAAAAACAGGCGTATTTCCAGGCGAGAATTTGTAGGCAATTTAGCTGCCTCTATGGCAGCTGTAACCATTGTGCCCGCTCATGTCCTGGGCCGAAATGCCCCCAGCAATAAATTGAATATCGCCGCGATCGGCTCAGGGGGTCGGGCCCGAGGCAACCTTACAGGCGTTAGCAGCGAAAACATCGTCGCATTATGCGATGTGGATGAAGAAAAGGCTGCGGACACATTCAAGACGTATCCCCAGGCCAAGAAGTACAAAGACTTTCGCACTATGTTAGATGAAATGGACAAATCCATTGATGCAGTGATTGTTTCCACCCCTGACCACACCCATGCAGTCGCTGTTATGAAAGCAATCAAGATGGGCAAACACGTTTACTGCGAAAAGCCTTTGGCTCATTCGATTTATGAAGTCCGACAAATAACGGATGCTGCCTGCAAATACAAAGTCCAGACCCAAATGGGCAATCAGGGCCACTCCGAGGAGCGGATTCGCATGATGTGCGAATGGGTCTGGGATGGTGCCATAGGTGATATTCAGCAGGTCTACGCCTGGAGCAGCCGACCTTCCGGCGGCGCAGCTTTTGCAGTAAATATGAAACGTCCCATAGATACTCCACCCATTCCTGAAAGCCTGGATTGGGACCTCTGGCTTGGCCCAGCACCTTATCGTCCTTATCATCCTGCCTATCTGCCATTCAACTGGCGAGGCTGGGTTGACTTCGGTACGGGGGCGTTGGGGGACATGGGTTGTCATATCCTGGACCCCGTTTTCTGGGCGCTAAGATTAGATGAGGTAGAAACCATCGAGGTCGAGGCGACAACCACCCATTTTGACCCCGAAATCATCACAGAAACCTATCCTGTCGCTTCCATCGTTCGTTATAAATTCCCAGCAAGAGGCAATATGCCGCCGCTTAAGCTGACCTGGTCGGATGGTAGACTGCGTCCGCCTCGGCCGGATGATATGGAAATCAACCGAAGATTTGACGGTGAGGGTGCTTTACTGATTGGTCAAAACGGTAACATTATGCACGGGTCCCATGGTGCCAGTGAGTTACGGATTGTTCCGGAATCAAAGATGAAGGCCTATGAGCTACCTGCCAAGACTCTGCCCCGCTCCCAAGGTCATTATCAAGACTGGATTCTCGCATGCAAAGGTGGAGAGCCTGCCAGTTCAAACTTCAACTACGGCGGACCCCTCACAGAGATGGTTCTTTTAGGGGTTCTGGCGGTGCGTAATCAGAATCGCAAGTTGATCTGGGACGTTAAAAATATGCGGATAACTAATGACCAAGAAGCCAACACGTATGTTAATCCGCCTTACCGGCAAGGCTGGACTCTGTAAAAAGGTATTTCAAGTCGCTGGCGCAGATGGATGTAAAGCGGGATGGTTTGTTGCTATAACTTCGGTAACAGAACCCCCAGTAAAACTGGGGACAAAATATTTAGCCCCCCAATTTATTGGGGGGTTCCCTTATATGTTCAAGTTGAAAAACTTTTGTGTCGCAAGCAGTTTTGCCGACGTACTTACGAAAACGACCCCCGATCAAGTCGGGGGTTGTAAATTGGTTTGCGTTGATATTCCCATCGGTTTAAGCGATGCTGATTTGCCACGCCAGTGTGATGTACAGGCTCGCAAGATTCTCGGTCCTGGCCGGGCCAGCAGTATATTTCCGCCGCCGATAAGGCCGTGTCTTTCAGCTAAAGACCCACAAACCGCAAGTGAAATTTGCTTTAAGCATTCTGGCAAGAAGCTGAATAGACAGAGTTTTTTTATAATGCCGAAGATTCGTGAAGTAGATCAAGCGATGACGCCCCAGATTCAGCATCGCGTGCGAGAGATTCACCCTGAGCTGGCCTTTTGGGCGCTTAACGGCAAAAAGCCGGTGCAGCACAAAAAGAGACAGCTTGCCGGACGAAACGAACGTATGAGACTGTTGTCGCCCATCTTTTGCGGCTTAGAAAAGTTCGTTGCCGAGGCACGCAAACCCAAGCAAGTAGCGCCGGATGATATCTTGGATGCCCTTGCAGCTGCGTGGACCGCCAGCCAGATTGTTTTAGGAAAGGCCGAGACGTTACCAAAGAATCCGGAGCTTGACAGCAAAGGTTTAAGAATGGAAATTCTCTATCCATCGTCGGGATAAAAAACCCCGCGTAAAACGCGGGGCTAAATATTTAGCCTGCGGTTTCACCGCAGGTTTAGATATCTTATGGACACTGGACATGGTTAGATTTTGTAGATATGATACCCAAAAATAAAATGATAAAGAACGAGATTAACGATGCGTGAAATAGTAACTCTTCCCAAACCGAATCTTAAGGGCTCGATGCCATTAGAGCAGACGATAGCTGCTCGGCGGTCGCATCGAGACTTTTCATCGCAAGTTCTTACCCTTGAGCAAATTGGACAGTTAGCCTGGGCAGCTCAAGGGCAAGACACGAAGAGTAAATATCGCAACGTACCTTCAGCAGGGGCAACATATCCGCTGGAACTTTTTGTGGTTACTGAGCAAGGGATATTTCACTACTTGCTTGCTGAACATTCCCTCGAAAAGCTGATAGACCAAGACCTGCGGTCCGTTCTTGCATCGGCTGCCTGGGGACAGGAGTTTATTGAAGCTGCGCCGCTGACACTGGTCTTTGCAGCCGAGTTTCCCAGAACCACGAGGCGCTACGGCCAGCGGGGTATTCGTTATGTTTACATGGAGGCTGGCCATGCCGCTCAGAACGTCCACCTTCAGGCTGAGGCTTTGGGGCTCGGCTCTGTCGCTGTCGGTGCTTTTGATGATGCCTCGGTCAGTAAAGTTTTGTCACTGCCAAAACACCTTGAGCCTGTCTATATGGTCGTGGTGGGCTATCGACGTAAATAATTTTGAATTCAGAATAACGAACAAAGAACTTCGAAGTTCGAAATTCATTTTCGATATTCGATATTCTTTTTGATTTTGGGATAGGGGAAATAAAATCGAAAATGTCTTGGGATTGGGCCGACAATATTGCTCAGCGGCTTTGGCGTCAGGACTTAATGCAAAAAGGCATCTGCCTGATTCTCGGCGCATCGGATACGGGCAAAACCACTCTTACTATGTCTCTGGCAGAGCAGTTGGCTTGCCATCAGCCTATCGGAATTGTGGATGCGGATATCGGCCAGTCTCATATTGGCCCGCCTGCAACGGTCGGCTGGGCTGTCGTCGATAAATCCGCCGTCTGTTTGGCGGATAAACCGCCGCTTGATTTTTCAAAGCTTGCTGTCAGCGGCATCAGCTTCGTGGGTCATGTAACCCCGGTGGGTCACTTGTTACAGCTAACTGCGGCCATCGTGCAAGGCGTTCAGCAACTATCTAAAGTCACCGAATTGATCATAATCGATACCCCTGGTCTTATCAGTGGCCCGGCAGCGGCTGCCCTGTGGTGGGCAGTGCAGCAAATATTAAAGCCGAGGTTAATCTTGGCGGTGCAGCGTCAAGACGAATTAAGCGGCATCATTTCGGGTCTGAAGTCTTTTGACCTACAGATTGAGCGGATTGAATCTCCGCCGAAGTTACCAATCAAATCGCCGCAGGAAAGGCAAAGCTATCGCAAAAGTCAGTTTGTGAAATACTTCCGGGACGCCGGTCTTTACAATATCAGCTTAGCTGACATAGCGGTCCAGCCGGGGCGGAACTTAACTGGTGAGAGCTTTATCAATCGGCTGGTTGCATTGCGGAATCAAAAAGGTATGGACGTCGCCTTAGGTTTAATAACCGGCTGGCAGCAGGAAGGTCATGTTATGGCTATTAAAGCTCCGCCGCTCGACATCAGCCAAATCTGCTGTCTTGTTATTGGAGATATCACGGTAGATATTACAGAATAGTATCGTGGAAACGGTCTTCATTGATGGTAGTTCTGGCGAGGGAGGGGGACAAATACTTCGCACAAGTCTAGCTCTATCCTGCATCACCGGCAAAAATTTACATATAGAGAACATCCGTGCTGCCCGCCGAAATCCAGGCCTGGCCAAGCAGCATTTGGCTGCTGTGCAAGCTGCCTGTAAAATCTGCGGCGCCCAAGAAAGCGGTGCTACAATAGGTTCAAAGGTGCTGGATTTTCAGCCGGGTACTGTTCAAGCTGGCGATTTTTATTTCGACGTAGGCTCGGCCGGTTCTGCCTGTTTAGTGATGCAAACTATTTTGCCTGCGTTGTTTTTAGCTGACAAGCCTTCAAGTGTTACTGTTATTGGCGGAACCCATAATCCGTGGGCTCCGCCGTATGATTTTCTTTGCGAGACCTTTTTGCCTACTATCGCTACTGCCGGCTTCCATGCGGATTGCAAACTAATAAAGCACGGTTTTTTTCCTGCCGGTGGTGGAGAGATTACTTTTGATATTCAGCCCCTTCGGCTTCGCTCAGGGCAGGCCTGGCAGAAAGAGCAAGGCCAAGTTATAAATCTTTGTCAGCCTTTGCAGGACCTACAAATTTATGCACGAATATACATTGCCAAACTTCCAGCGCATATCGCACAGCGACAAGAGAAATTGCTATTGCAAAGTGAGCTTGATATTAAAAATATTGAGCACATCGAAGTGACGGACTCTGTCGGCCCTGGCAATTGTGTGATGATTCGGCTTTCCAGCCCCAGCCGAACAACGGTCTTTACCGCATTTGGAATGAAAGGCAAACCGTCTGAGCAAGTTGTTAATGAGGTTGTTCGTTTGGCCAAAGATTTCCTGGCCAGTGGCGCTGCGATTGATCGTTTCTTAGCCGACCAGCTTTTGATTTATATGGCGATTGCACAGGCCGGCTGTTACACAACTAATGAGCTTTCCAGCCACCTGCAAACGAATATGGAAATTATTAAGAAATTTCTGCTTGTTAATTTCAGCGTAGAAAAGCAACGACAAATCTATCGAATTTCCTGCCAATCTGCATAAAAGCCAGGTTACTTGTTGCTTGTCTCCCGCGATACGAGTCATGGGTCACGGGTTCATCATTCTTTCTGAAAGAAAAGTCTTGCTATATGGTGCTGTAGAAGTTAAAGTCTTGCCAACGATAACGGCTGAGAAGATACGTATTAGGCTGGAAAAACATTGTATCGGAGAATACGGACCCCCGGGCATGGGAGCAAAAAAAAGAGGAATGGAAACCCAGCTAAAGTTGCGAACCTTGAGCGACCTTTTTAGTGAGGTCCTGCGAAGACAGGAGCTGTTTAATAAGGAATGCCTCGAAATCGTTCGAGTAGAACGCCAGGAGAAACTCACCTACGGGCAATTAAAAATAAGGGCGCTAAATTTTGCCTTGCGGCTTATTCAAGCTGAAGGCATTCAGCCGGCAGATAAAATAGCAATATTAGGCAAGAACCGTGCGGACTGGGACGTGGCTCTTTGGGGCATTATTCTTGCTGGTGGTGTGCCGGTTCTAATTGACCCGGAAAGGCCGGTCGAAGGCGTAATAAATCATCTGCTCCATACCGATACTCGCCTGCTAATTATGGCTGACGATTATCAGGATGCCAATTCCCGCCAGGAGCTGAAAGAGTTTGCCATTGGCCGAGGCTTAGGCCTTGTAGAAATGACCGACGCTCCTATCGCATCGTCGTGCGTTGTGCGTGAAGCGTCGTGCGTTGAACGCAATACGCAATACGCAGTACGCAATACGAATTACGCAAATTGCCATAATAATACTGCAGTAATTCTTTGCACATCGGGCACTACCGATAACCCGCGAGAAGTTGAGCTAACTCACGCTAATCTGCTCGCCAATATTGTCGGGTCCGTGCAGAGAATAAAAATAACCAGCGAAGATAAACTCGGTCACATCCTACCGCCTCATCATTCTTTTGGCCTGACTGTCGGCAAGCTGCTGCCATTTTGTGTTGGAGCGACAAATATTTATACAAATAAATACCGCCAGATATCCGAGATTATCAGAGACAAAACCATTACCATCTTCGTTGCTATACCCGCTCTTTTTATGATGCTGGCAAAAAAAATCGAGGAAGGCCTGGTCGAAGAGAAAAGTAAAAGACCACTGGTGGCGCTATTAGACCGTTATCTGCCAAAGCTGGTAGGAAAAAATATCACAAAAAAGAAAGGCTGGACCAGCCTTCGCTTTTTTCTCTCAGGAGCGGCTGCTGTGCCCAGATGGGTATTAGACGTATTCTGGAGAAGGGGGCTGAAATTATATGAAGGCTACGGCACCACCGAAAATTCGCCTGTTTATGGATTTAACGACAGCCCGAAAAGATTAGGCTCTGTTGGAAAACCTATCCCCACATTGTCCGTTCAGATCGTCAACGAAGCAAATCAGATCCTGCCACCCGGTGAAAAAGGCGAAATTTGTCTGGGCGGCCCGTGTATTATGAAGGGCTATTATAAAAACCCACGAGCTACTGAGGCGGTCATAAGATGCAACGACAACGGCAATCGCTGGCTGCATACCGGCGATTTGGGCTACCTGGATGAAGATGGATACCTTTTCATAACCGGTAGAAAGAAATATTTGATTGTGCTGCCAGGCGGCAAAAACGTTAACCCTGAACTCGTTGAATCCGCGCTTTCGGAGGCCCGATTTGTAAAAGAGATATTGGTGGTGCCTGGTCTGCGAGAGGAACCGACTGGTATAACACAAGAGACCATCAGGGCAATTGTTCAGCCAGCCTGGGACGCAATAGAAAGTCATACAAACCTCGGCTACTCTGATTTGGTCAAACAACCGCAATTGCTCAAGTCTCTGATTTGGCAAAGTATCAATGAATGTCAGCGAAAGAGCCGGCAGTTGTCTATCTTTGAGAAGATATCGTCTGGTCATCTTGAAATAAAAATAGATGAATTTCAGAAAACCTCGACCGGAAAGATTAAACGGGAAGCTTATATGAAGATATGACAAAAGGAGGATTCAAAATGTCGCAGGAACGAAAAAATTCAACCGCCGGCAAGAGCCGCGGGCCGCTCACACGTCGGCAATTTATCGCCGGTGCTGGTGCAGCTACTCTGTCGTTTACGGTAGTTAAGCCGATTAGCCCACGGACCCTTCGACAAGCTCAGGGCAGGCTCTGTGCCGGGGGCGAGCCCTCAAAAATAAATCTGGGGATAATCGGCTGTGGAGGCCGAGGGATATGGATTGCTGATTTGTTTAAGCAGCACGGCGGATATAACATCGTAGCCGCAGCGGATTACTTCCAGGACAGAGTCGATGCCCTCGGCAGCAAATTTGATGTCGACCAGGCCCATCGCTATACCGGCCTTTCCGGTTACCGCAGGCTCCTGGAGCAAAAGGTGGACGCAGTGGCTATTGAGAGTCCGCCGTATTTTCATCCGCAGCAGGCCGCAGCAGCGGTGGATGCCGGTTGTCATGTCTATATTGCCAAGCCGCTGGCTGTAGATGTGCCTGGATGTCACAGCATCGCTGCAAGCGGCAAAAAAGCCTCGGCTAAAAAACTCTGTTTCCTTGTTGATTTTCAGACCCGTGCCGACGAGTTTTACTGCGAAGCGATTAAACGCATCCGCGATGGTGCTATTGGGCAACTCGCCTTTGGTGAGGCAAGCTACCACGCTGGCGATCCCTTCACCAGTAAATACAAATACTTCCAAGATGATCCTGACAATCCTGAAAACCGTTTGCGGGCCTGGGGATTAGACCGTGTGTTTTCCGGTGACATTATTACCGAGCAGAACATCCACACCCTCGACGTGATGAGCTGGATTATGGACGCCGAACCTGTTTATGCGGTCGGAACAGGCGGCAGAAAATTCCGCCCGGTCGGAACCTGTTGGGACCATTTCGTTGTGCTGTTCCAATATCCAAATAACGTCGGTATTACGTTCAGCTCCCGACAGTCGCAGGGCCATGGCACCCAGCCTGATGGAATCAGAAACCGGATGTTTGGCCCCAAAGGTGTGCTTGAAACCGAGTATGGAGGCCGGGTGCTGATTCGCGGAGAGAATTTCTACGCCGGAGGCAGCAGCCCCGGCATATACAAAGACGGCGCCGTCGCTAATATTAAGACCTTCTATGAAAGTATTACCGACAGGAAATTTGATAATCCTACCGTTGAGCCGAGCGTGCGCAGTAACCTTGTGACAATTCTTGGCCGAACCGCAGCTTACGAAGGCCGCAAGGTGACGTGGGATGAGATTGTAAACAGCAAACAGGAGCTGGACGCAAACCTTAAAGGTTTGAGGTCATAAGCAAAAAAACCAAAAGTGCGGTTTATTTTATGGAGGTGACCAAATGGAACATACACATATAACGCGTCGGCAGATGCTGGCAGGAACCGCTCGTGCCGCTATCGGGCTTACGCTAACTGCTTCTTGCGCTCCCTTAACGGAGCGTCGGCAAGCCGAGGCCAAACATCACGGATTCAAAATCGGCGTCTGTGACTGGACTATAGGAACAAGGGCCGACCCTGCTTCGTTCGAGATAGCCAAGCGCATCGGACTTGATGGCGTGCAGGTGGACTTCGGACGAGCAGAGGATAAGCTGCCTTTGTTTGCTCCGGAACTCCAGAAGAAATTTCTCGAAGAGGCAAAGAGGCTGGATATAGAAATTGCGTCACTCGCTCTTGGGGTTCTCAATACTGTCCCTTACAAGAGCGACCCGCGTGCAGAACGATGGGTTGAGCAAAGTATCGACGTCTGCAAGGCAATGGGGACAAACGTGGTGCTGGTGCCATTTTTCAGCAAAGGTGATTTGCGAAACGATAAAGAGGGGACCAACGTTGTTGTCCAGCGATTCAAAAAGGTGGCTCCGAAAGCTGAAAAAGCTGGCGTTTTTCTGGGCATAGAATCCCAGCTTAGTGCCCAGCAGCATATTGATATCATCGACAGAGTCGGCTCATCTGCGGTGAAGGTTTATTATGACGTGGGAAACTCGCATAAAGCAGGCTACGATATCTACAAAGAGATTCGCCAGCTCGGTAAGCTCATCTGCGAGTGGCACGCCAAGGACAACGATGACCTGTATGGCAAAGGCTCAATCAATTTTCCCGAAGTCCGCCGTGCAATGGACGACGCCGGCTATCGCGGCTGGATAGTTATGGAAGGTACTAAAATGCCATTAGGTATAGAGGAAAGTTGTCGCTATGATGCTCAATACCTGCGGACAATCTTTCCGCCCAAATATTAGCCCCCGCCTCTCGGCGGGGGTACCCCGGCCTGTGGCCGGGGCTAAAAGGAAAGGGTAAGATTATGAAATCGTACAATAAGTTTGCAATTTTGGTTGTGCTTGTCTTTGCCGTCACACAGTTTGCGCTGGCTACGCCGCTGGACGATTATGTAGCAGCGCCGGACGCAAATTACCGCTATAGTCTTGAAAACACAATAAAGGGCGATGGTTATACCGCTTATGTTCTAAACATGATTTCGCAGTCCTGGCGTAGCAAGGACGAGGTGGACCGAACCCTCTGGCAGCATTGGCTAACAGTTATCAAGCCGGATGAAGTGACCAGCAATAAAGCGCTTCTGTGGATAACCGGCGGAAGCAACCGCAATGAGGTACCGAATTCGGCGGACTCAATGTTAACTCGTATAGCTATCAGTACCAAGACCGTAGTCTCGGAGCTGCGGATGGTGCCGAATCAGCCTTTGGTTTTTCCCGATGGCGGCGGACCTCGCTCTGAGGATGCGATTATTGCTTACACCTTCGATAAGTTCTGGACGACCGGCGACGTAAACTGGCCGCTATTGCTACCAATGGTCAAAAGTGCCGTGCGGGCAATGGATGCGGTTCATGATTGCATGGTATCTGTTAGCCGTGGGGCACTGGATATAAATAAGTTTGTGGTCTCGGGAGCTTCGAAGCGAGGTTGGACTACCTGGCTGACTGCCGCAGTTGACCCGCGGGTCATTGCCATTGCGCCGGTGGTTATCGACGTGCTCAATATGGATGAGCAGATGGAGCATCATTTCGGTGCTTATGGCTTCTATTCAAAGGCGATACACGATTATAATGATATGAAGATTATCCAGAGGATGGACAGCCCGCAGGGTATGGAGTTATTGAAATTTGTCGACCCGTACGAGTATCGCGAAAGGCTGACAATGCCTAAGTTTATGATAAATGGCACGGGTGATCAGTTCTTTCCGCCGGATTCGGCTCAGTTTTATTTTCACGACCTGCTGGGCGAAAAATACCTTCGTTATGTCCCGAACGCAGACCACGGCCTTGGCGGCTCAGACGCTGAGAAGAGTTTATTAGTATTCTATCAGTCTATCCTGGCGAATTTGCCGCGACCGAGATTCTCCTGGCAGGTCAAAGAAAACAGCATAATCGTTAAGACTGTCAGCGGTAAGCTGACGGAGGTTAATCTCTGGCAGGCGACTAACGATAAGGCTCGTGATTTTCGTCTGGAAACTATCGGCAAGGTGTGGAAAAGCTCAAAACTTCCCGACCAGGGTGGCGGCACTTATGTAGCTAAAGTCGACGAGCCGGAAAAAGGCTGGACCGCATTTTTTGTGGAGCTTATTTACGATAGCGGCACGCCGATTCCTTACAAGTTCACGACTCAGGTGCTCGTAGTGCCGGACTTATTGCCGTTTGCCCCCGTGAGATAGCACTGCGTTATCTCACGGGGCGACCCTTAATAGCGGCCTGCGCTGGCAGTTTGGGAGGTATTATGAAAAGATATGGAACTATAGTATGTGTGATGCTTGTGTGCTTGAGCGTTGGGACTCTTTTGAGCGGCGGGATTAGCCCTGCCACCTGTGGGCAGGGCTCGCCCTCTGAGAAGGTCTTGTATGCTGAGCTGACGCCGCAGGAGTTCCGGCAGCGCATTGCGGCTGCGCCAATCGCTTACCTGCCCCTGGGGACACTTGAGTGGCATGGAGAGCATCTGCCGCTCGGCTCGGATGGCCTGCAATCTTACGGCTTTTTTATTCACCTTGCCCGCAAGGTCGGCGGCATCGTATTGCCTATGCTCTTTTTAGGGCCCGATGTGATGCAGCAGGTCGACGGCCGCGAGCTTTACGGAATGGATACTCTTGGCGAGGCTATGCCGCAGGGCAAACGCTACGAAAATCAGCAGCTCGCAGGCAGCGCCTACTGGGTGCCGGAGGAGACTTTCCGCATCATCATCGAAGCGACTCTCAAACAGCTTCGGCGGGCGGGCTTTCGTATCGTGGTTGCGCATGGACACGGGCCTTCGACCAATTTCTTTAAAAAATACGCCTCGCAGTGGAAAGAAAAGTTTGGTCTTGAGACCTTTGTATGCTGGGGCGGTGAGCTTGACCGGCAGGGTATGGGCATCCAGGTTGACCACGCAGCCGCAAACGAGACTTCGCTGGTCATGGCTCTAAGGCCGGAACTGGTTCAAATGCACCGCCTGCCCGATGTATCTAAAGGCTGGCCGGTAGGTGTATCCGGCAAAGACCCACGCATCTATGCCAACGCCGAGCTGGGCCACAAAATTATTGAGCTGCAGACCGAGCGGATGACAAAAATCCTCCGCCAGGCCCTGGTAAGTTTAGATAAAGAATCTCCGCCCAATTAGCCCCCGGACCTGTGCCGGGGGCAAGCCCTGCTACCCGTGGGCATATTAGCCCCGGCCACTGGCCGGGGTACCACCGCCTCACCAATTAACTACTCACAAATTTCCAAATTGCTACTTATAATCTCATTGACTAAGACTTATTTTGTGATCAATAATATCCAAATATATGAAGGGTAATATTAAAGAGAAAGTTGGTTTCAATATAAGAAAAATCCGCGAAGGACTCGGACTTTCACAAGAAGAGCTTGCATTCTTAGCAGGTCTTCACAGGGCGTATATTTGGAAAATTGAATGAGCTAATAGTTACAAACTATCAGGCATGAGACCAATAATCTTCCACAGGTATATCTGTTAAAACAAAATTTAATTACAGTTGGATAATCTAATTTATAGTGATATAATAAAAAGCCTGCTTTGGAAATAACAATTTTTACGCTAAAAATCAAGCATAAGTAACATGACAGAAAACGACATAATAATAACAAAAATCTTTAGAAGCAATCAGAACTTTATCCACCAAAGATCTATAAGGATTGATGAAGCAATTTCGTTTAAGAGTGGCACAATTGAAAACCCTATTAAAGCTGTAATTTCTGTCCTTCCGAATAAAAAAGAAGCCTATTTTTTAAAGCCCGGGAAAGAAACACTAAGAGCTAAACCTAACATACATGATATGTTTCCTAATGTGGGGAGCAAAAACCAAAGTGAAACGGGTGGATATACTTTTGAAACTATGTGGGAATACCTAATCAAAATTTCCATTATTAATCAAATTACTTTTAAAAAAGTATTGATATTGCTTTACCGCATTTGCTTTCTACTTGACCACCAAGAAATAGAAACAGGAAAAATCAGATATTCTCCATCTAAAAATATATCAGATTACATTGACAAAATTGATTTTTCATTGAAAGACGGATTTAAAGATAAATTTAAAACAGAAGAAATTGGTTTGTGGGAATACTTGTATTTCATTGACTTGATTGGATGGAATGAGGATGTCAAGTATCACGTTAAAAATTCAACCCCAAATTTTGAAACCGGAAAGAAGAATAAAGGAAGAGTAAATACAATTCGTACCATAGTTTGTGCACCTTTGATGGTTAGCAATTTTATTCAAGACATTATCCAGAAGACAAAGAACTATGGTATAATTGACGTAAAGCTTATTACATCCACCATTCAAAAATTTACGAAATCAAGAGGGATTTGCGTGCTTTCAAATAAAGACCTATTAGAATATTTAGATCCTTACTTGGTACAGTGATTCCTATGAACAAAGACTTGCTAAATAATTTTAGAAACAAAGTTTTAAACGATGATGTTTTTAACGTCTTAAAACAACTTCCTAACGGAAGTATCGATATGGTTTACGGTGATCCTGATTATAACGTCGGTGTAAAATATGGAGACAAATCCTATACTAAGAATTTTGACGAATACATCGAATGGTACATAGAACTGGCGAGAGAATCGCTTCGAGTTCTTAAGGACACAGGTAACTTGTTTTTTATAAATTACCCGAAGCAAAATGCCTATCTTCGAGTCAAGTATTTAGACCAAGTCTGCTATGAGGTCTTGGATTATGTTTGGCTCTATAATACTAATGTCGGACATTCGCCCCGACGTTTTACAACAGCCCACAGAAGTATTCTGCATTGTCGAAAAACAGCCCATAATAACTTTTACAAAGAGAATGTAGCTGTACCATACTTGAATCCCACAGATAAACGAATTCTTAGTAACTTAGCTAATGGATCCAAAGGAAGAATGCCATACGATTGGTTGTATTTCGATTTGGTCAAAAATGTTAGCAGAGAAAAAACATTTCACGCCTGCCAAATACCTCAAAAGCTATTTGAGACTCTTATGCTAGCTTGCACTATTCCGAACGATGTTATACTCATTCTTTTTGGTGGAAGCGGATCTGAAATTGAAGTCTGCAAGAATTTAGATAGACAGTATATCTCTGCTGAGATAGACCCCAAGTATCATAAGGTTATAATGGATCGTTTGAAAAATGGGGGCGTGCCTAAAAAACATCGTCTTTTAACTTATATGAAAGAAAAACAAAAGACAAATATTTCTCAGATGACACTGTTCTTCCCTCTGAAATAAAGTTGGATTAGTTCAGCACCACTGCAAAACCACCGAGTACTGGCGAGAAAAGGCCAAGCGCGACAGGTTTTACCTTATAATGCACGAGCACTTGTTTGTCTTTCGCAAGCCAGACAAAGCCGAGGATTTGTCCTGCATCGGGTATAGTACGGCTTTGTAGTAGTAGGGTGTGCTGTGCACACCATTAATAAAATGATGGTGGGCGGAGCCCACCCTACTTAGGTTAGCGTTGTCATCTCGACCAAAGTAAGCGTGCCCCGAGCGTTAGTCGAGGGGCCGTAGGCGTAGTGGAGAGATCTGTTTAAATAGATTCCTCCGCTTCGTCCCCCGCTCTTGGCTTCGACAAGAAGACGCGGAGGACTCCGGTCGGAATGACTTGTGGTCTTTTCAACAAAGCATATTGATAATTGATTAATTTCTGCCGGCCGCAAGTTCCTTCAAAAAAATAATAGACAGATTGCGCCTGAATATGTAAGGTGTCTATCAATGGTGTGCTGAGCACACCCTACATTTATCATAATCTGTGTTAAACTGTGGATTCAATTATGGATGATATAGCAATCAAGAAGCCGCCAAAGGGCTTGGCAGTTCTTGCGATGGTTGGGCCATCTTTTGTCTGGGCTGCTGAATATATCGGCTCAGGCGAGGTCATCCTTGCGACACGCACCGGCGCTATATTAGGCACATCCATCCTCTGGGCGGTCATTATAGTAATATTTTTGAAGTTCTGGATCGGTATGAGCGGTGGCCGCTATACCGTCTGCACCGGCGAAGGCATGATCGATATGTTCGACCGCATGCCTGGCCCATCCCACTGGGTCGTATGGATTGTTCTGGTGATACAGTTCATCGCAGGGACGTTTTCGATGGGGGCATTGGCCAGGGCGGCGGGTATCTTTGTTAATAGTATGATTCCAATCGGCGCGCGACTTTCCAGCTGGCTGGTCGCTCTTTTCGCCGTGACCGTAGTTTGGTCCGGTGCATTTGGGATCCTCAAAATGGTGATGAGCGTCTTCGTGCTGATAATGGTTTTGGGAGTTGTATATGTTGCCGGCCATGTTTTTCCGAGCTTTTCTGAATTTTTGCGGATTCTAAGTTTCAGTGTCCCCGATGTCCCACGGTGGGCTATTGATACCGGCGGCGCCAGTGCTAATCCCTGGAAGGAGATATTGCCCCTTGCCGGCTGGGGTGCGGGCGGTTTTGCCAGCCAGGTATGGTACACCTATTGGGTCCTTGGCGCCGGTTATGGCGCAACCGCAGGCAGAGGCTACGGTAAAGCTGCCGATGTGTCTATGTTAAAACAGATGAGCCGTGATAGCGCCGAAAAGATAAAAGGCTGGTGTCGTGTGCTCTACGTTGATGCAAGCTGGGCTACGGTAATAGGAATTGTGGTTACCAGCGCATTTCTGATTGCTGGTGCCGGGGTTTTAGGTCCTATGCAGCTTGCGCCGAAAGGCAATGAGGTTGCCTTTACCCTTTCGAAGGTTTTCTCATCGAGATGGGGTTCTGTAGGTGGTTTTCTTTTTATACTGGCGGGAGCTGCTGCGCTAATTTCCACTCAGGTTGGGCAGCTCGCCGGCTGGCCAAGACTGCTGGCAGATTCATTTAGAATCTGCATACCGGGCTTTGCTCGGAAGCTGCCGTGGAAGACACAATTTAGAATTTTTCTTCTTCTATTTCTCTGCACCAACATGATAATCGTTTTTGCATTGGGCAAAGAACCTGTGCGTCTGATTCAACTTTCAGCAATACTTGATGGCATCCTTTTAACATCGCTGCAGGCTATCTGTGTGGCGATTGGATTATTTATAGTGATGCCCAAAATGCTCTCTAAAGAGGCGGCTAGTGTCCTTAAACCAAACTGGATATTTGCTGTCGGCTTAATCATTGCATTTATAGTGTTCACTTATTTCTGCATATTTCAGGTGCCGTCGAATATCCTAACGCTATTCAAAGGGGCGGTTAGGTGAAGGCCTTAATTTATACAAAGCCCTATTGCCTTGAATATTCCGATTTTCCAGACCCATTGGTTGGCCAGGATGATGTGCTGATTCGCGTTAAGGCCTGTGGAATTTGCGGCTCGGATGTACAGGGCTTTACCGGCAAGACCGGCAGAAGGATTCCGCCTTTGATTATGGGCCACGAGGCAGCGGGCGTTATCGAGGACTTCGGCAAAAAGGTAAAGGATTTCCAGATGCGCGATAGAGTCTGCTTTGATTCGACCGTGTATTGCAATAAATGTGAGCCGTGCCGAGCAGGCTTTTATAATCGCTGTGAAAAGCGGCAGGTTTTGGGTGTCTCTACAGCAGATTTCAGGAGGCACGGTGCGTTTGCCGAGTATGTTGCGGTGCCGTGGTGGATTGTCTCGGAAATCCCGGATGATTTGTCTTTTATCCACGCGGCTCTTTTGGAGCCGGTTTCAATAGCTACGCACGCCGCCAATCGAGCCCCTATGTCGAGCGATAACACCGTTGTAATTATTGGAGCCGGGACAATCGGCCTTTTCGTTTTGCAGGCTTGTAAGCTCAAAGGAGCCAGAAAGATTATCGTGTGCGATATTAATGAATTTCGGCTTAATGTGGCAAAGAAGCTGGGTGCCGATGTGGTCGTCAATCCCCAAAGGTCCAACCTGACAGAAGCGATTTTCAAAGAAACAAGAGGTAAGGGTGCAGATGTTACTTTCGAGGTTGTGGGTTTTGCGGACACTTTTCGGCACGCTATTTCAGTGACAAAGACAGGCGGACATCTTGTTGCGGTCGGTAATTTGCAAAAGATGGCTGAGTTTGATTTGCAGGAATTTGTCGCCAGAGAACTTACCTTCACTGGTTCGTACGCCAGCGCAGGCGAGTTTCGCGATTGTATCGACTTGGTGGCTTCGCGCAAAATTGATGTGCAGCCTTTGATTAGCGATGTTTTACCGTTGGCGGATGGGCCGCGTGCGTTTGAACGGCTGCTTAAAGCAGAGGAAAATTTGCTGAAGATTGTTTTAGAACCATAAGGAAAAAAGGAAATCAGGTCATCAGGTAATCAGGGTGTAGGATACCAGGACATCAGGAAACCCGGTTGCCTGATAATCTGATTGCCTGATACCCACTACCTGATAACCTGGTATGCTGATAACCTAACAGAGCGAAGGGGATATTTTGGAAAGTTTGAGGAATTAAAAATGGAGAACCTTTTTGACCTTTCCGGCAAAGTAGCAATTGTAACAGGGACAAGCCGGGGCTTGGGCCAGTATTTTGCCAGGGCATTAGCAAAAGCCGGCGCTGATTTAGTAATTACCAGCCGAGACTTATCGAGACTGACCGAATTCAAGCAAGAGATAGAGTCGTTAGGTAGAAAGGCCTTACCTGTTAAGTTGGATGTGCTTTGCCAAAGTGACATTGAAAATATGGTTCACGCAGCCATAGAAGAATATGGCAAGATTGATATTTTGGTGAATAATGCCGGCTTAAATATTCGAAAACTAAGCACCGAAGTCACCCGGCAGGATTGGGAGACTGTCCTGGATACTAATCTAAAGGGCAGTTTCTTCTGCGCTGCGGCGGTAGCTAAAGAGATGATAAAGCGAAAGTACGGGCGGATAATAAATATCGGCTCATGTACCTGCGTTTTTGGTATGGAAGGGATTGCGCCTTATACGGCCGGTCGCAGCGGCATTTTAGGACTGACCAGGAGCCTGGCTGCAGAGTGGGGAAGATACGGAATCACGGTAAATGTCCTTGCTCCAGGCTGGTTCAAAACAGCACTAAATACGGTGCTATACGAGAATAAGCAATGGGTCGATTACATCACCAGCCGAATTCCGTTAGGCAGGCCTGGCCAGCCACATGACCTTGATGGGGCGGTCGTTTTCTTGGCTTCGGATGCGTCCGCATACATTACAGGACAGATGATTCTGGTAGATGGCGGCTTCACCACCGGCGCAACAAAAGCAATCGTCTGAGCGGGTAATTATGGTGGGCGGATCCCAGCCTACTTGAGTTCGCCAAATAAGGTCAGCGGGCTGGTTCTGGTTATTTTGACTTTTGCGAACTGGCCAGCCAGAGATAATGGGCTGTTAAAAACAACTATGTAATCCGTTGCGGTTCGGCCAACTAATTGCGGCCTGTTTTCACCTTCAACTGAATTTAGATGTGGTTTTTTGCTTGGTCCTTCGACCAGGACTTTCACTTCTTTGCCCAGGAAATCGCGGCTTAATTCATTGCTTATTTTTTCCTGCACGGCAAGCAGCTCTGTATTTCGCTTTTTCTTTACCTCTATAGGGACATCATCTTGCAGTTTCTTTTCTGCGATTGTGCCTGGTCGAGGCGAATATTTGAAGATGAAAGAATTTTTATATCTTGCTTTTTTAATTAAATCAACCGTCGCCTGAAAGTCTTCTTCGGTTTCACCGGGGAAGCCCACGATGAAATCACCGGCAATAGCAATTTCCGGCACGGCGGCTCTGGCTTTCTCAAGAAGCTCCAGATACTGGCTGGCAGTATAGTGGCGATTCATTGCGTGCAGGATTTTGTCTGAGCCGCTCTGTGCGGGTATGTGCAGATAATTGCAGACCTTTGAGCAGTCAGACATAACCTGTAAAATCTCATCGAAAAAATCTTGCGATGGATAATTGGTGACAAACTTGAGCCATTCGATTCCTTCGATATCACTTGCCATCGCCAGTAAATCAGCCAGACAATATGTTTTTTCACCGGCAGTATATTTGTACGAATTTACTCTTTGACCCAGAAGTGTAACTTGTTTTACACCGGCATCGGCTAATTTTTTTATTTGCTCGATTACTGCTGCTGGTGGGCGTGAGACTTCCGGCCCTCGCACGTAAGGAACAACACAATATGAGCAGAAATTATCGCAGCCTCGCGTCACATTTACATAGGCTTGTCCGGGTATTTGTTTATCCTCGATTCCATAGCTTGATTCAAAACTTTCAAGGGCGTCGATTTGTTCATCTTGTTTTTTTTGCCGAATTTTTTCGGTTATTGCAAGGTTCTTTTGTTTTTCATTTATGGCTTTTGTCACGAGTTCGTTTATTTGAGGAATCTGAGCGGGTCCACAGACAATATCGACTGCTTGATGTTTGAGCAGCTCTTTGCCCAATCGCTGGGCCATACAACCGATTACGCCGACAACCAAATCCGGCCTTGTTTCTTTAATGTGCTTTAACAGACCAAGATGTGAAAATACCCGCTGCTCTGCATGGTCACGAACGGAACAGGTATTTAGCAGCACAATATCGGCTTCCTTTACACTTCCAACAAGGTCAAAACCCAAGCTACATAGCGATGTTTCAATAAGCGCACTATCAAGCTTATTCATTTGACAACCGTAAGTTTTGAGGTGTAATTTCATACCAAGTCACCTCAAAACTTAGACACGATTGCACCGACGTTTAGATTTGCCCCTGCTTCGGTCTTCCAACAGATAGACACTGGGGCAAATCTTTGGGAGCATCTGAAACTACGAATAAAAACTTTTTTGTTTGGTATCATGGTTTAATCAAACTCTATAGTAGTATGCTCTACATCAAACCGTTCATTAACGATGCGCTTTATCTTATTCAATATCTCTTTTGTATCATATCTATCGAGGTCCTCTTTAAGTTTAATATGCGCAGTCATTGAATACATTTTTGATGTTATCTCCCATATATGCAAGTCGGTTATATCCTCAATTTCAGGGACGCTTTCTTTTAGTGACTGTGCCACTTGTTCGCTGTCCATGCCCTTTGGGACCGATTCAAGCAAAATATTTACTGAATCCTTAAACAGTTGCCATCCCCATACACCAACAAGAAGCGCAATAAAAATGCTTAAAATAGGGTCAATAATATTCCATTGCGTTAAATATATCACGACTGCCCCAGTTACAATCGCGACAGAAGATAAGGTATCTGCCCACATATGCAGGAAAGCGCTCTTTATGTTCAAATCCTCTTTACTGGCTCCATGCAGAATCAAGGCGCTTATAAGATTCACGATCAAACCGATAACGGCGATTATAAACATCTGTGCGCTCAAAACAGGCATAGGGTGCATAATACGTTTAATACCTTCAAACAAAATCCATGCGGTAACAGCAAAAAGAAATATGCTGTTAAATAACGCCGCAAGTATCTCCATCCTATAGAAACCGAAAGTTCTTCGGTTGCAACTTCCCTTATTAGCACAAAGAATCGCTCCAAAACTGATGAGCAATGCGAAAAAATGAGTGAACATATGCCCAGCATCACTTATCAAAGCCAAGCTATTGGTTAATAGTCCTCCAATTACCTCCGCTATCATCATCGCGCCCGTGATAGCTATGGTGAGCTTCAGTTTCTTTTTTTCAACTGAGCGGTATTCAAAAAGCTCATCAGCTACCGATGTCTGTTTAGGTTTATGCGAATGTTTCATAAAGTAAAAAGGTCAGTATGCTTTGCGTAGCGATACCTCAATAGATTTACTATCATCTTATTCATCTGACACTCGAAGGTTTTAATAAAGACCTTGTACATATCTTTATTAACTAATGTATATAGGCAGTTCCTGTTTCTATTCCCTGTGATATTTCGTTAGTATGAGTTTGGCCGGAGGCGACTTTGTGCAGCGCTTCGACGTAATGAATAAATTCGACGTAAGCCTTCACGTACTCTCGCCCCATTTCAACATTCTCTTCTGAGTGCTTTTTGGTCTCTATTGCGTGATTGAAACGTTCTTTTATTCCAGCAGAAACTGTGCTTGTTATCTCTTTGACCAAACTATCTGCTGAACCACTCTCTGACGCCTTATCTGCTGCTAAGATTCCCGGCTCAACGGCCGTCTCAGCCGGTTTCAAACCTGTATAGGGCTCACCCTCGCTTGCTCTGTGGACTCGCACGAGCGTCTCAAAAAAGTACATATCTGCAAGCTCTTTTGCCCGCGGGCTTAACTTGCGAACGGCGATAGTTTTCTCAAAGGTTTTCTTTATCTCCGCCTCATCTTTCTTTGATACCCATTTAAGCACAGGTGTTACATCGCCTTTTTCCAAAGCTATTTTCGCAGTCGTTATAACCGGGCCATCGAGGGTATCGCAATGTGCATAAATTATTCTTGGAATCAGCACCCAGGCAATAGCAATTGTCAACAGACTTACCCCTATCAATTTGATTAAATTAGCTTTCTTTTTCATCTTAATTCTCCTTTATGCGTGAATAACCACAGTTTCTCTAAATCTTGAGGTTAAAACAATCGCTTCTTAAACCAAACCCAAGTTCTATAGTATATCCATTTAGTTACTTTGAATCAAATTTTGTTGAACTGACGGTTGTTTGCTATCGTAGGGGAAAAAGGGTATTTCCGGAATCTCGGAATCCTATTTATTTTATTGCTGGCACGGATTATATTAGTCTGCCAGTTGCATCGTAATTTGCATTCTGGGTGGATGTTGTCGTGATGTAGAAGACAGAAATTGAAGGGCAGGCCAATGGAACAATGGTGGCGATTAACTGTTGAGCAGACAATTGAGCATTTAGGTAGCGATTTATCGTCCGGCTTAAGTTCTTCACAGGCTTCTTCTCGATTGAAACAGTATGGGCCGAATCAATTGGAGGAGCGTGGCGGGCCGTCGGCAATAAGTATTTTTTTGAGCCAATTCAGAGATTTTATTATCTGGATATTGATTGCTGCGGCTCTGGTTTCAGGACTACTGCGAGAGTGGGTAGATGCATTAGCGATAATTGCTATCGTCATTTTGAATGCAGTACTTGGCTTCATTCAGGAATACCGGGCGGAAAAATCTCTCGCTGCTCTAAAGAAATTAGCAAGTCCAACTGCCAAAATCATTCGCAATGGGCAAAAAGCTGTCATGCCTTCTTCTGAATTGGTGCCGGGGGACATTATTGAGTTAGAGGCTGGTGATAGTGTGCCTGCTGATAGCCGAATCGGATGGCTGACATCGAATTTTGCTTTGCAGGAGGCCAGTCTCACAGGTGAATCAACACCCGTCGCAAAGACTATCTTTGCGCTGGCAGAGAAGGATACGCCATTAGCTGATAGAGCTAATATGGTCTATATGGGGACTTCGGTCACATCGGGCAAAGCAAAAGCAATTGTTGTTGAGACTGCAATGTCCACGGAGCTGGGCAAGATCGCTGGCATGGTTGGCGAAATCGAGCGAGAAACAACGCCACTGCAGCGAAAGCTCGAGCAGTTCGGCAAATGGATTGTGTATCTGTGCTTCGTTCTTGTTGGCATGGTTTTTTTGCTTGGGCTGCTTCGAGGCGGCAAGATTATGGATGTTTTTCTAACGGCGGTGAGCTTAGCAGTTGCAGCGATACCAGAAGGTCTACCGGCGGTGGTGACAATAGCGCTGGCACTCGGTGTCAAAAGAATGGTCGCACGCAACGCTCTTATTAGAAAGCTTCCATCCGTTGAGACTCTCGGCTGCGCAACCGTTATATGCTCTGATAAGACTGGGACATTGACCAAAAACGAAATGACCGTGCAGGCTCTTTTCGCAGCCGATACTTTGTTTGAGGTAACCGGCGTTGGATATGAGCCAAAGGGAGAGTTCCTGCTTAATGGCAAGTCTTTCAACCAAAATGATTACCCCGTTTTGCGCAAGACGCTGCTCTGTGGCGTCTTGTGTAACGGGGCTCAATTATTACAAGAGGATAATAGTTACAGGATATATGGCGATCCGACAGAGGCTGCAATTCTAACCTGTGCTGCCAAGCTGGGATTATGGAAAGATTCTCTTGAAAAGGAATTTCCGTTTATACAGGAAATTCCCTTCGATTCCGAACGAAAGAAGATGACTATTATCCGCAATGATGGAGATAAAGTCACCGCCTTTGTCAAAGGTGCTCCTGATGTCTTTCTGAATGATTGCACACGTATCGAAAAGGGAAACGTTGACAGATTACTTAACGATCAAGACAGAACAAGAATCCTTTCCATCAATGATGAGTTAGCTTCTAACGGCATGAGAGTGCTTGCAGTTGGATACCGAACTCTGGATAAGGTTCCTGACAAGTTCGAAGCAGAGCTAATCGAAAATAATCTTACTTTTGTTGGCTTAATCGCAATGACCGACCCGCCTAGGCAAGAGGTCAAGGATGTTATGGGCGAGTGTACCGAAGCCGGGATCAAAACTGTAATGATTACCGGCGATCACAAAAATACAGCTGTTGCAATTGCTAAGCAGTTAGGCTTTTTTAAAGAAAACTCGCTGGCACTAACCGGTGAAGATTTGAATAAGATAGATAATGACCAACTGCAGGAAGATGTCCAAAGAATTTCTGTTTATGCGCGTGTTTCACCGGAGCACAAGCTGCGAATTGTGCGTGCTCTGCGAGGGCAAAAGGAAGTTGTAGCTATGACAGGTGATGGAGTAAATGACGCACCGGCCTTAAAAGAGGCTGATATTGGCGTGGCGATGGGAATAACCGGCACCGATGTCACCAAAGAGGTGGCTGATATGGTTATAACCGATGATAATTTTGTTTCCATTGTTGCCGCGATAGAGGAAGGCAGAGGAATATATGACAATATAAGAAAATTCGTTCATTATTTGCTTTCCTGCAATGCTGGGGAAATCCTGGTTATGTTTGTCTCATCGCTGATTGGCCTGCCGCCTCCTTTATTGCCGATTCAGATACTTTGGGTGAATCTTGTAACCGATGGGCTGCCTGCGCTGGCGTTAGGTGTTGATCCGGTTGAGCCAGATATAATGAAGCGGCCGCCCAGACCGACGGATGAAAAGGTAATTACAAAACAGAGGGCTCTTTTGATGCTGGTTCAGGGAGCCTTTATCGCCGTTTGCAGCTTAACGGCTTTTAGCTTTGTCTTGTTTGTGGAGAAAGAAGGTATAGAACGAGCGCGAACCGCAGCATTTATAGTTCTTTCCTGCAGCCAGTTATTCCATTCTTTCAACTGTCGCAATATGACTCGCTCATTATTTGAAATAGGCGTGTTAACCAATATGAAGCTAATTTTAGCAAATGCAGTGTCGTTTGCTGCGCAAATGATGGTAGTGTATGTACCATTTCTGCAGCAGGTCTTTAAGACCGAGCCGTTGGGGGTATTTGATTGGTTTTTAGTAGTTGGTATTTCATCGCTTCCATTGTGGGCAATGGAGATTATCAAAGCTGCGGGTAAACTGTGGCACAAGAGCTGATACCTATAGCACGTCAATTTTCGTTTGGTTTTGTTTTGAGATTTCATTTTCGCCGGTTTGCGATATTATATTTAGGATTTCTGGGGAGACGATGCCGCCAGAGATAATCATTTTGAAGGCATCTTCGATCGATAGAGTGGTTTTGGTGATTTCATCCTCTGGTACGATTTCGAAAAAGCCGGTAGTCGGGTTTGGGGTTGTGGGTATGAATACCTTGCAGAGCTTTTTTCCGCTCGGCTCTTGTATGTAGCCTGTTAAAAAACCCACGGCTTTTAGACCCGGCCTGGGAAACTCTACTATTACTACCGATTTGAGAGCAGCTTTGTCAGGCAGTGATACAGCTTGAATGACTTGCTTAGATGCCAAATAAATCGTCCGCACAAATGGGATTTTCTGAACCAACTGTTCTGCGGCCTTTAGCATTTTCCTGCCCAGCACGCGCTGGCCTATCTCACCGATAAGGTACACCAGCGCAAGAAGAACTACTACGGTAAAGGCTGCTACGCAAAAAGTAGTCAAAGAATCAGGTAAGGAATCGATAGATGGGATAAGTGATAACAGGCGTAAAAGACGGATTATTATTGGTCTGATAAAGCCAGCCACCCAGCCGAAGAGCCACCGCATTACAAGTAGTGTCACGCCGAAGGGTATGAGCAGCAGCATTCCCGACAAAAGACGGTTAGTTACATTTGTCTTAATTCTTGACCATATTGTTTTTTCTTGGATAGCCATAACTTTGCTCTCCATTTTTTAATCACCAAAGCAGGTGCCTACAGAGCGGGCGGATTGAATGAGCGGATGATTCAAAGGAACGGTTCTGGGGCCTTTGGCGACCCGTTCAAGAGAGACCTCCAAAATCTTATTTTGCTTGACGGCGACCATATAACCAAATCGGCCTTTCTGAATTAGCTCGACCGCTTTTGTGCCCAGAGACGTCGCCAGAATTCTGTCGAAGGCCGTCGGCGAGCCGCCACGTTGCAGATAGCCCAGAACCACCGTTCGCGTCTCGATGCCCGTTATTTTCTCTATCTGCTCTGCGAGGACAAAGCCTATACCGCCGAGGCGAACCGGGTCTGCACTTTCCTTGACAATTTTACGTATGACGACCTCGCCGCCTTTTGGTTTTGCACCTTCAGCGACAACAATTATCGTAAATCTCTTGCCTTTTCTATTTCGTTCTTCTATTTTCTCAATGACACTATTTATATCGTACGGTATTTCAGGGATGAGAATGACATCACCGCCGCCGGCTATTCCGGAATGAAGGGCTATCCAGCCGGCGTGATGTCCCATGACCTCGACAATCATAACGCGATGGTGCGATTGTGCAGTGGTGTGAATTCTGTCAATACCTTCTGTGGCGACAGCAACGGCTGAGTCAAAGCCGAAGGTAATGTCGGTTCCTTTTATATCATTGTCGATGGTCTTTGGTACTGCCACTATGTCCAGACCATCATGCTGTAATCTATTAGCAATGCCTAACGTGCCGTCGCCTCCGATGCAGACAAGGCAGGTTACGCCGAGCTTCTTTATATTTCTGATAGCAGTTTTGGATAGGTCTTCAAAATGCAAATTCTCGCCTTTTTTGACGGCGTACTTGTATGGATTTGCGATTTTGGATGTGCCGAGTATAGTTCCGCCGAGAGTCAGAATTCCAGAGACGTCGTTGTAGGCGAGTTTTCTGTATTTGTTATTGACCAGGCCGTGGTAGCCGTCTTCAATGCCGATGACTTCCATGTTATCTTCGAGCATCGCCTTTTTTGCTACCGCTCGTATTACAGCGTTTATTCCTGGGCAGTCGCCTCCGCCTGTGAGGATTGCTATCCGGTTCTTGGTTGCCATATTGCGCCTCTATTCTACGTAGTCCATCAAAGCGGACTAATATCGAGTATCAAATATTCAACAGTGTACACAAATCACCGGCGAGTTCAACGCTGAACTTGGCGGTGACATGCCCACGGTCGCCTCCGATTGTTTAGCCGCCGGAACTCTGCGCAAAAGATTTACGATTGTCGATTGCCAATTGGAAATTGAAAATCGAAAATTTCTGTTGTTTTTCCCGTCAATTCTTACACCTATAAAGAGTTTCAAGTAAAAAAAATGTAAGCGTTCACGGGAAAACCGCATTTTTGTCACTGCGAGCGAAGCGAGCCTTTAGCCCTGAGCGAAGCCGAAGGGGAAGCAGTCTAATACCGCCAAAAGGTCGAGATTGATTCGGCCTAAAGGCCTCGCAATGACGTAAAAACGCAACATTTTTCTGCGTGAACGCTTACATTTTATATATCAAGGCAGAAGCAAACTCTGGCCGGTCATTTCTTAGGGTTTTTTAGTATGGCAAGGCATATTACTTGGCTCTGGCAATTTTTAGGGCCTGTTTGGCTGAAACGCGGCAGGCCTTGCCATTACGGTTTATAATAACATATTGGCCAAGCAAAGCCTTTCGCTGCAATTCCTCCCGCACGGCTTTTCGAAGACATCTACCGGCCTCAATCGCCATTTTACTCATTTGCTTTGTTTTCATTCGATTGCCTTAGAATTATCTCATATATATTTTGATTAAAAATGCGTCGGACTTTGCCGTCTTGTTCAAAAACAGGAACAAACTTAGGTCCTGAGTTATCATAGCAAATTACTTTATCACAAAGAGGAATATAAATTTTTGTAAAATTACGCATTATACGAGGAAACCGGCGATAAATTGTATCGTCGGGAATGTCATGTCCGCCGTGTTTGGCTCGCTCGCGAATTCGCTTCTTGGAGAAATCGGCATCTGGTATCCATAAAAAAAATAAAACAACCTGCCAGCCCTCCCGTCTGAGTTTTTTCAGCAGACTAATATGGCTTCGGCCTGCCAATGTCGTTTCAAAAGCAAAATCTACCCCCTTGTCAATAGTAGCATATATTTCACGAAGAAAAAGGCGAAATACCATAAGCAATAAGGTCGGCATTGACAAAGTTACGGCAACCCGCTATTTGCGGCAAATAGCGTAATGCAAATGTAGTCTTTCCTGCACCGTTTGGGCCTGCAATAATAAAACAAGTTGGTTTTCGTTTTTTCCCCATCAGATATTATTTTTCAAACAGCGATTGTCCGGTCATTTCCTCGGGTTTCGGCAGGTCCATCATTTCCAGTAGCGTAGGCCCGACGTCGGCTAATCTTCCACCTTCTCGAAGTTTATGATCTTTGTAGCGTTCATCAAATACAATTAAAGGCACATCAAAAATCGTATGGGCGGTGTGAGGTTTATCCGGGCTTCCATCTATCATTTTTTCGAAATTGCCGTGGTCGGCTGTGACTATTGCTGCTCCGCCCATACTTTTAACTTTATCTAAGATTTTGCCGACACATTCGTCCACCGCCTCGGCAGCCTTAATCGCTGCAGAAAGTACGCCGGTATGGCCGACCATATCCGGATTGGCAAAATTGATCACTATCACATCGTATTTATTCGAGTCAAGTCTATTTAGGACAACGTCAGTAACCTCGTATACACTCATCTCGGGCTTCAAATCGTATGTTTTGACTCGCGGCGAGGGGACAATTTGTCTATATTCGCCACGAAAGGGTTTTTCAGTGTAATCGTTAAAGAAAAAGGTGACGTGGGCGTATTTTTCTGTCTCGGCGCAGCGAAATTGTTTAAGCCCTAAAGAGCTCCAATATGCACCTAAAATATTTTTCATTTTCGGCGGTTTTGGAAAGGCTACCGGTGCTGGTATCGTTACATCGTATTCTGTCATGCAAACGTAATATATATCGGGCTTGGTCATTCGTGCAAACTCTTTGAAGTCCGGCTCAACAAATGCTCTGGAAAGCTCGCGAGGTCTGTCGCCGCGGAAATTGAAAAATACCACTCCATCGCCGTCATTGATAGTTGCTAAGGGTTCATTTTCATTATTGACTATGCAGGTGGGTTCTATAAATTCATCAGTTACGCCTTTTTCATAACTTTTGGCTACCGCCTCAACGGCATTTGCCGCCTTTATTCCTTTGCCGAACCTTATACATTCAAAGGCCTTTTGAACGCGGTCCCATCGGCTGTCGCGGTCCATAGCGTAGAATCTGCCGGAAACGGTTGCAATTCGGCCCACACCTATAACTTTAGCCTTTTTCTCGATTTCAGCTATATATCCTGCTCCGCTATCTGGAGGTGAATCTCGCCCATCGGTAAAGGCGTGGATAAAAACATCTGCTATGCTGTTTCTTTTTGCCAGCTCCAGCAAGCCGTATAGGTGGTCCAGAAGCGAATGTACCCCGATGTTACTGCAAAGGCCCATAACGTGCATTTTGCTATTATGGTCCTTAACAAATTTTATCAGATTCAGGAACTCATTATTTTCGAAAAATGAGCCGTCCCGAATGGCTCTGCTTATTCTTACAGATTCTTGCGGGACGATTCTGCCGGCACCGATATTTTGATGTCCTACTTCGCTGTTACCCATCGTCCCATCGGGAAGGCCTACATCTTCACCACTTGTATGAATAAGGCAGTTTGGATACTGGGTCATTAGCATATCATCTACGGGCGTATTGGCGCATTTGACGGAGTTATATGGGTCCTCCGCTGGGTCTGGATTATAGCCCCATCCATCGCGAATGATTAAGACAAAAGGCTTATTCTTCAAAACTGCTTTTCGTTTAGCCATAAAACTTCCTTCGTCTATCGTCCCTAAATTGGATTAACAAATTGCTTTGTAGAAAAGAGTTCTGGTTGTCATTTCGAGCGAGCCGTAGGCGAGTCGAGACACGCAGCGAAGCGGAGAGCCCCGAAGGGAAATCTGTTTTGAATAGATTTCTCCACTTCGCCCCCGTTCTGTCTTCGACAGAAGACACGGGGGCTTCGGTCGAAATGACGGCGGGTCTTTTCTACGGAGCATTAAGAAATATGATATAGAGGTGCGTAAAGTATGTCAAACATTTAGAAAAAAACGGAAATACTGTGTGCGGCTAAAAGTTTTTGACAGTAATGCTTAATCTGATATAATTCGGCCAGATTTATGAGTACGACAGACTGGAGACCAGACAAAAATAGTGCCGGGCTAAATTCAGAGCAGGCCTTTTCCAAGCGGCGATTTTTTGTGCTGCCGGGTCTGAAGGCACATTTTATCTTCTGGCCCTTAATGGTGACCGGTTTAGCGCTGGATTTGGCCAGTAAAAGCGCAGTATTTAGCTGGCTGGAGCAAAAACCGGGCAATAGCGTTTCGATTATAGACGGTTTTTTGCAATTGGTCAGGACAGTAAATCCGGGTGCTGCTTTTGGGATAGCCACGGGGCAGTCGGACTTATTAATAGCAGTATCGGCTATTGCATTGGTGGTAATCTTTGTGGTTTTTCTTCTAAGCGGCTCGCAGCAAAAATTGGTTCACGTTGCTCTTGGGCTTTTTGCTGCTGGTGTTTGTGGGAATCTGTGGGACAGAGTTTTTAATGATGGTGGCGTCCGAGACTTTATTGACATTGTGTACCGGCCAGGCAGACATTGGCCTGCATTTAATATCGCAGACACCCTGCTGTGTATCGGCGTCGGATTGCTGATTATGGCGAATTTTTTTACTGGGAAGTCTTCTCAAACACGTGCTCAGCAACATAAATAGGTGTATTTGAGGCTGCTCCCAGGGCAATGGCATCGGAAGGACGAGAGTCAATTTTAACGGTCCGTCCATTCGAACTTAGATGTATCTGCGCATAAAAGGTATGATTGCGCAAGTCATTAATAACTATCTTTTCTATTTTAGCACCGAGGTTTTCAATTACGCTGTCTAATAAATCGTGCGTCATTGGGCGGGGCGGCTTGATGCCTTTCAATCGGCGGTCAATAGCAAAAATTTCGACTATGCCGATTACGATAGGAATTCCACGCTGGCCGTGACGCTCCTTCAAGACAATTATCTGCTGGTCGGATTGTTCGTTAATGATTATTCGTGACAATTCAACTTCTACATCCATTTTGTTCCTTCCTTCCTTATATTAGCCATCCAGCTCCGAAAGGTGCTTTTCAACGGTTTTTAACTGCTCTGTTAGCTCAAAAAGCCTATCTCTGGCTTGAGCTATTACTTCAGGCTTTGCTTTTATTAAAAAGTTTTTATTCTCCAACTTGGCCTCGACGGCTCTTTTAGTTTTTTCTATTTCCTGTTTTTGTTTCTCGAACCTGGCACGTTCAGCTTCGATGTCTATTACATCGTGCATATAAAATGACATTCCATTTACTACTGAAACAGCGGCATTAGGCGGTTTCGGTAGGTCAGTTGCGACTCTAAATTCATTAAGTCCCGCCAATTGGCAGATAAGAGCTGAGTTCGTAGATAAGGTTTGGACCACCTCTGTCGATACGATTGCAGAGCTTGACACTGCTACCGAGTTAGGTATGTTATACTTGTTTTTCATGTCTCTAAATGTTCGGACTGGCGTCTGAACAATTGCAATTTGTTTTTCAACCTCATCATTAACGAGGGCATCCAGGCCTTCGGGCCATTGGGCAATTACTAGTGCCTTGGATCGTTTTGCTTGGGCTAATCCCTCCAGTTTTCTGATAGGTGCAATTTCATTTAGCTTTTGGAATATTCCTTCGGTGATAAACGGCACAAACGGATGCAATAGGCGCAAAGTCTGGTCTAATACAAAAGCAAGCACGTTTTGAGCAATTGGCTTTTGCCTTTCGTCCTGCAATCTTGGTTTAATCCATTCCAGATACCAGTCACAAAAATCGTTCCAGAAAAATTTGTAAAGTTGCGCCAATGGTTCACTGAATTTGTATTCACTGAAAGATTTGCTTGTCTCTGCAACGGTTTTCGCCAGTCGAGAGAGAATCCATTTGTCAGTAATATCCATTTTGTTGGGGTCAAATTTAGCTGGGTCAATGTCCTCCATGTTCATTAAAGCAAATCGCGAGGCGTTCCAGAGCTTGTTGCAGAAGTTTCGTCCGATGTCAAACTTTGGTGATGTGTTTTCCACCCGCCCATCCGGCAGCTTCATTTTCTCCACCGGCATGCGAATATCCTGCGTTTCGGTGGTCATACTGGCCAGGGTAAACCGCATCGCGTCGGCCCCGTGGCTGTTAATAGCCACCAGCGGATCGATACCGTTGCCCAGGCTTTTAGACATCTTGCGGCCTTCGCCATCCTGAATCATCGCGTGAATATAAACGTCACTGAACGGAATATCTCCAACGCAGTACTGGCCCATCATTACCATGCGTGAGACCCATAGAGTGATAATTTCACGCGCGGTACAGAGCACATCGCCCGGATAGAATGTTTTAAGTTCCGGCGTATCATCCGGCCAGCCGAGCGTACTAAATGGCCAAAGAGCCGATGAAAACCACGTATCTAAAACATCCGGGTCCTGAACCAAATTATTACAGCCGCATTTTTGGCACTGGTAATTGGTAATTGGTAATTGGTAATTACCAGTTTCCAGTTCCCAATTACCACAATCTTGACAATACCAGATCGGTATTCTATGTCCCCACCAGAGCTGTCGGCTGATTGGCCAATCGCGAAGGTTCTCCAACCAGCTTTGATAGGTTTTTGCATACCGCTCTGGTATGAATCTCAGACGTCCGTCAAGCGAAGGCTTCAGAGCAAAACCTGCAAGTGAATTAACTGGTACATCTGTGCCTGGCAAAAATTCGAAATTCGAAATTCGAAATTCGAAATTCCCGCCTTTGGCGGGGATAGGTTTCTTAACGGCAATGTACCATTGGTCGGATAGATACGGCTCGATAGGGACATGGCTGCGATAACTGTGGCCAATCTCGTGGGCGTATTCGCGAACACTCTCAAGTAGATTTTCCTGCCGAAACCACTCTACGATAGCCTCGCGTGCCTCGAATCGGTCCATGCCGAGCAGAGCTTGTGCTTCCGGGTTGTCATCAGCGTCCGACCAGCCATATTTATCGCTGATTGAGCCATCTGGTGCCATCACGTTGATAATGTCCAGTCCGTGCCGTTGACCAATCTCCCAGTCATCTGGGTCGTGAGCAGGCGTAACTTTCAAAAAGCCGGTAGAAAATCGAGCCTTTTCGTCCTGGCTATTTGGATCAGGCAGCACGACGTGCTCATCCGCGATTATCGGGATAATGCGGCCGACGATGGGAAGCCGAACTTTTTTACCGACTAAATCTTTTGCACGCCAGTCCGTGGGGTTCATAGCGACGGCTGTATCGCCGAGCATTGTTTCCGGCCGAGTTGTCGCCACTGTGACATATTCAATTCTTTTACCTTTAATTTCCACTGGCTCAGTAAGTGGATACCTCAAGTACCAGAAATGTCCCTGTACTGTTTCATACTCTACTTCGTCATCGGCCAACACTGTTTGCGTAGCCGGGTCCCAGTTGACTAATCTCTTGCCGCGATAGATTAGCCCATCCTTAAAGAGTTTGAAAAACGCGGCCCGAACCGCTTTTGCACAAATATCATCCATTGTAAAGCGCGTACGCTGCCAGTCACAGGAGCAGCCCATTGCTTTCAATTGGCTGATAATTTGGGCCTCATATTCGTCTTTGTGGGCCTGTATACGGGTGACAAATTCGTCCCGTGTAAAATCTGTCCGGCGTTTTCCTTCTTCGGCTAATATTCGCTTCTCCACGACCGTTTGGGTGGCGATGCCGGCATGGTCCGTACCGGGCATCCATAAGGTGTTATATTTTTGCATCCGGCGGAACCGGATAAGAATGTCCTGCAATGTGTTGTTCAGTGCATGACCCAGATGCAGCGGGGCTGTAACGTTAGGCGGCGGAATTACGATGGTGTAGGGTGTGCACTGCACACCATTATCTAATTGGTGGGCGTTGCCCACCCTACAATAAGGTTCAGCATGAAAGTACGGATGAGCAAACCAGATTTCCGTGACCCATTTCTCTATCGTTTTAGGCTCGTAAACTTTCGAGAGTTCTTCAACCATAGCTTATGCGATTCACATATTTACCTATAAAAAATTCCGGCAAACAGCTATAGCCGGAATATTATACTAATAAAAACGAACAGCAAAGTAAATTGCAAATCGCAATGGCAGATCGAAAAGCGACAAGCGATTTGCGACAAACTAATCGAGATTCATGGTTATAAAAAATCGGCGTTGATCGGGTTTTCGAAAGTCTGTTATTGGGTAGCTCAAAGACTGCCAATCCCAGAGTATCCTATAACAGCTTAACCAGGTCATTACGGTTTATTTCGCAGTTCCGTAGTATCTTTGTCATTAAACCTGGCCCTATGACCTCACCGCGATGAACTGGAACCACTGTACATCGTCCATCTGTGTGCTGCAAAAAGTGGTGACTGCCTTTAATGCGAATAATCTCGAAGCCCGCTCGTTGCAATGCAGCTACAACTTGTTGTCCTGTAACACGCGGGAGTCTGGTCATCCTTTAACCCAAATACGTTGAACACCGACAAACTCTTGAGTTGTTATTTTCTCCTGCCTTACTTCTAGGCACAGTTCTATCGCCTCCCGAATCCGTTCCATCAGCTTATCTAAAGATTTAGCCTGTGTGTGACATCCCGGTAATTCGGGAACCGAGGCTACGTAATACCCTTCTTTATCTCGTTCAATAACAACGTTAAATGCTTTTGCCATTTGAGCCTATCCTGTGATAATGATTAATCGAGGTTCATGGTCATTAGAAACTCGGCGTTGGTTCGGGTCTTGGCTAATCTATTTTTAAGTAGTTCTACCGCTTCGACCGGATTCAATTCGCTAAGGACTCTGCGGAGCCGATATGTAAGCTCCAGCTCCTTTGGATCAAGGAGCAATTCTTCTCTTCTTGTGCCGGATCGGCTAATATCTATGGCTGGCCAGACCCTTTTATCGACCAGGCGTCTATCGAGATGCAATTCCATATTGCCAGTGGCCTTGAACTCTTCAAAGATGTAATCATCCATTTTTGAGCCGGTATCAATCAGCGCCGTGGCAAAGATCGTTAACGAGCCACCGTGCTCAACATTCCTGGCAGCGCCGAAGAATTTCTTGGGCATTTGCATGGCGGAGGCGTCAATCCCGCCGGTCATGATTTTACCCGAATGTGGCGTCTCGTTATTGTAGGCACGAGCAAGGCGGGTTATCGAGTCCAGCAGGATTACCACGTCTTGACCGTACTCGACCATCCGCTTCGCCTTTTCGATCACTACCTCCGCTACCTGGCAGTGACGTGAAGCCGGCTCATCAAAAGTGGAGCTTATAACCTCAACATCCTCAGCGGTTTTTCGCTCCATTTCTGTAACTTCTTCGGGCCGTTCGTCAATCAGCAGCACTATCAGTCTTACATCGGGATGATTTGTACTGATCGAATTTGCCATTTTTTGTAGCAGAATTGTTTTGCCGGTTCGCGGCGCAGCAACTATCAGCCCGCGCTGGCCTTTGCCTACCGGCGTAACCAAATCAATTATTCGCATATTTAGTTCTTCCGGCGTGGTCTCCAGTATAAAGCGTTCCTCCGGGTGCAGTGGGGTCAAATCGCTAAATACCACCTTTTCCGCAAGGTTATCGGGATTCTCATAGTTAATCGCTTCGACCCGCAGAAGAGCAAAATATTTCTCCGAATCTTTAGGCGGCCTGATCTGCCCTGATACGATATTTCCGGTGCGTAGGCCGAAACGCCTGATTTGAGATGGTGAAACATAGATGTCGTCTGATGATGATAAGTAATTATAAACCGCATTTCGTAGGAACCCATAGCCATCCGGTAGGACCTCTAATACGCCTTCGCCATACATTAGTCCATTTTGGTGGATACGTTCCTTGAGAATTCTGAAGATCAGATCCTGCTTTTTAAGGGCACTGTATTCTGTGATGCCCTCTCTTTTAGCAATATCGTGCAGTTCTGCCACCGTCAGTTTCTGCAGGTCCGTCAGATACAATTCGCCCTTCTTGATCCGCTCATATTTAGCATGGGTGGATTCTTCGTCCTCCAATTCTATCTTTTGCTGGGCTTGCTCAGCGGACTCGGTCTTGATGGTCTGTCCGGCTGCAGTTGTCTCGGGGTCGTTCTGTCCGCCAGCCGTAGGGCGGATTTGCTCTGCTTGCCCGACGGCGAGTTGCTCTTCTTCAGCAGCCTTTTTCTTGGTGATTCTGCGTTTCTTAGCGGCGGCTTTTTCAGTTTTTGCAGTAGCTTTAGCCATGATTACTCCTTTTATATTGCAAAACTTCGTTGTCACCCTTGCAAAAGCAGGGTTATGATTTAGCTAAACAAGTTCCTTGTAGGATTCCGTAGGATTTGGGCTTTGGACAGTTACTGTAAAACCTAAACCTCTAACACGACTAACACCTGTATATGCAATTTGTACTAAGCCGCGACTACCTACTCATCCACAATACAAGAGAAGATATCAGCGACTTGCCTGACCAATGCCGGGAAGTCAGAATTGTTATCAATCACATTATCGGCGATGGCAGCCTTGTTGTCCAGAGAAATCTGAAAATTTTCTCTAATTTTTATTTGTTTTTCGTCAAAAACACCCATTTTTTTTGCTCTATCTATCCTTAGCTGTCGCTTACAATCAACGAAAATCAGCCTATCGCATCGCTCGGCCCACCCGACCTCCACTAATAGGGGCATATCCAGCACAATTGCCTTGACCTGGTTTTGGCGGTTGTATCGCTGTATAAGCTCCTCAGCCCGTTTTAGGACAAAAGGATGAATTATTTTGTTAAGATTTTCGTAAGGGCAACCCAATGTGGTTGCCTTGGGCAGGCACATTGACCTGCCCCTACCATCGGCAAATACGATCTCAGCCAATTTACTACGGTCGATTTTGCCTGCCGAGTCTAAAATAGTCCGGCCAAAAAGGCTGACTATTCTTTCTCTCACAGCTTTTTTTTGGAGTAACTCGTGGGCAATCTTGTCAGCGTCGATAACCTTACAACCTAATTTGGCAAACTCAGCTGCGACGGTGCTTTTACCTGAACAGAGCCCACCTACGATGCCTATTATTGGTTTTTTCTCGGCCTTGCCCACGACCAAGCAGTTTACTTGCTCGATAAGAGCCAGTCAAGTCAATTAGTATTTTATAATTGTGGTCTGATTTATGTCAAGTATATTTTGGATTTTTATTGGGATGGGATTTAATTAAATATTTATGTAGCCGTTGGCAAGCGAAAGGAGGCCTTACAATTCATGGGGTACGAAGTTTGTGTGGTGCTTTTTGAAGGCTTTTCAGTAGATAGTTTTTCACAATCGCGTCCCAGTTCATATTTTTTGCAAGCTCGTAGCCGGTTTGAATCATACTTTCAATCTCTGATTCGCTTTTGGGCAGACGCTCTACTATTTCTTGCGATACGTTTTCGCTAACCTTTGCTTCTATCGTATCGCGCACCGCCCCGTTGATTTGCAATAAATCTTTGATATCGGTATAGTCAAAACCATCCAAGTTCGTATAGTCCGCGATGATGACGTTTTTGACGTCTTGGGCGCCGATAACGTCCCGCAGCAGACCTGAGCATCCGCAAACACTGCTGAACACGCACATCCCGCCGAATGTCAACGGCTCAATCTGCGATATCCCGAATGGCTCGTAAATACTCTGGCCGAATTCCACATCGGTTCCCTTGCGGATGTCCATGAATTCCATATCCTCCGGCATCCTGTTGCCGCAGCTTTTTCTGTAAAAGCCAAATTGGTTAATAAAGATGACCTTAATATTGCGGCTTTGCGCATTGAATCGCTGCACTTTGGCGTAGAACTCTGCCTCGCCGCCAGATAAATCTGGCCAGCCTTCACGATGCACCACAGGCCAATTATACGACGATTCCATATTGTAGATGTCGTGGCTGGGCCGCTGCGTCACTTCAGTTGATAGCAAAAACAGCACAGCGGTTTTGCTCTGGGTTCTGAACTGGTTTTCTATGCTGTAAAGTACACGCAGGTCGCGCCATAGCCCTTTGCTTTTTACCAGTCTTGTAACGTGGGTGAAGACGAAATCAGGCCTGAACTTAAGCAGGTTTTCACAATATCGTTGCAGTTTTTCTTTTGACGCCAGCTTCTCGGCGACGGTTATTTTATGCGCCGGTATGCCGTTATAAACAATATCGATGTCAGCAGTTTTGAATTCCGGTGCCAGGAACCGCAATTCATCTACCACATAATTGCCGACCGCGCATATATGGTCGCAGTATTTTGACGCTTTTACAAGAGCGTGTTTGAAAAAAGAACTTTGGTCGCCGAACACGTCATTAACGCAGAGGCTGTCTTTATGTGTTTGTTTGATAATATTATAGAACATCGTATCGTGGCCCGGATGCCCTTCTACGATGCGGCGCATCGTGGCTACTTCGTGAGCATAAAAAACCGTTCTAAAATCGCAGCAGGGCTCAAGAATAGCTGCAAGCGCCGTGGGCAGTCCCATGAACTCATGCGCGACGATGACCGTCGATTCCCTGGCTGCATCCAGCACTTTTAGGGCAGCAATTGCCACCGGCGCTATTCTGACATACTGTTCGTACTCCCATAAATGTTCGTATAAATCACTACGGATGCCAAATTCCTCGAACAGGCGTTTCTTGAATTCATTAATGATTCCCTTGTTGATATGTCTAACATCGACCAGAAGGACTTCGGGTGAGCTTTTTATGCCTGTCTGCTCGTCAACGAATGTTCGTCTGCCATAGACGATACCCGCATTGTAGAAACTTTCAAGCCTACGAAAAGCCGGAGCATATCCTGGGTCTATAAGTCCATCGATGGATGAATAGAGCACTTCGCTATTTTCACCCAGGCGGTCTAATACGGAACCTTCTGTGGTAAACAAAGGGCCAACGAGGATTGACCGCTCAACCGCGTCAAGATAGGGTTTGCAAGTGAAAAGGCCTTGCAGGACAGCTCCTATACCGCCGATCTTCCCTATGGTCTCATGGGTAACGTGCACAACTGTTGGCTTGTTATCCATATCCAGTTTCCCTCCAAGTTTTTACCATTTTCTATTTAAAATATAAAAAATAGCTCGGTTGCAGCCAAATTAGAGGGATTTGTTTGGTGTGTTATTTGCCAAGACCGAGAAAATCGCAGCAGAGTTGCAAATGAAAAGTGGTTTTTAGGACCTTTTAACGAGCAAAAAATTTTATGCTCAGGTTAGCCCTGCCACCTGTGGGCAGGGCTTTGCCCCCGGCACAGAGCCTGCCCTGAGCTTGTCGAAGGGTCCGGGGGTTAATCGAGTTTAGCTTATTCGCGACCGTAGATTTCTTATCAGGCCCGATAGAACTTGTTGAGGGACGTCAGCTAATTCCGGCTCGGGCATTTCACTAAGCGCAATTTCATCGAGAATCTTTACCGCTTGGCGACCATAAGGAGCGATCGAGTCTGCGGTTTTCTGAGCCTCGTCCAATTCGCCGTCGGCCATTTGTCGAAGGTAAACAATTATGTTTTTCGTTAGCTCCTTATCGCTTATTTCAGGTACCGACCAGCCCGGGCCTGCTCCCGCCTCAGGGATTTCTCTTTCTTGCAATATGTCTTGTGTGAGCTGATATGTTTCGACCATCAGCCGCTTTTTTTTCTCCTCCTCGCTTTCATCAACCGGAGCGAGTTTCAACTCTTCATCTGCCTTTAGGTTGGGGACATATATTTTGTTGTGACATGCTGGGCATTTGGCCCATTTGCCGGCAGCATTATCCTGTGCTTCTACCTTTTTGCCACAATGATTGCAGTGAAATGTTATCGCCATTTTGTTACCTCTTAATTCTGTCTTCTGTCCCCTCGGCCCTTCGGCTATGCTCAGGGCAAGCTTTTGTTCGCTCGGGGCAAGCTTCTGCTTTGTATTCTGCCACTATCTCGGTGGTTATTCCGCCGCGGGGTCTAAATCGCGATGTCACCTTCATCCATCGCGGCTTGCAGGTGCTGCGCAAATCATCCAGTATATCGTTGGTCAGAGCCTCGTAGAAAATGCCCTTATTGCGATAAGTCTGCATATAGAATTTCAGGCTCTTTAGCTCGATGCAGGATTTGTCGGGGCAATATTCAATGACAATCTCGCCGAAGTCTGGCTGACCTGTCCGAGGACAAACACTGGTAAATTCAGGGCATCTGATTGTGATGACATAATCTCGCTCGGGACGGGGATTGTCGAACAATTCTAATTTTACCTGCTTAGCCATAGCCTGGCCCTTTTCTAAATCCAGCCCTACTAATATAACCCAAATGACGGTTTAGAACAAGCAGTAATCGGCGCATAAGGGCTAAAAAAGCTACTCGCCAGAGGCCACAAAACCCAGTTGTTTATTGCTTTTGACAGTATTTTACGAAATTTGTAAAATGCTCTTATTGGCTTTTCTAATAATCAATTTTTGTTGTAAAAGTACCCGGCAACAAGAAGGATGTGTCTATGGTCTCAAATAGAGAAGAAGGCACAGCAATCAATTATTTGCGTGCGGTTGTGTATTTATTGGCACTTTCCCTGATTGCCGCTGGGTGCAAGAAAAAGCCAATTGAAACCACACCACCATTGCACCGGCCCGCTGGGAAGCAGCTTGTGGTTTGTAAGCTCGCTTGTTACATTTAGGAGAATAACCATGGAGAGACGTAGATTCCTTCTATCGATAGCGATCGTTGTGTTCATTTCCTGTGTAAGCCTTACACGAAGTGAGCCGAATGAGCTGCCCAGCTCTGGAAGACAATTATTTGAACCACCTATTTTCATTGATTTCGGTGGGTGGCTCCCTGCCCCCGGCGTTGATCCCAGCCTAAGCTCGGTTTTAACTGAGCCAAATGAGTCGTCCGTTTCTGAAGAGGCATTATTTGCAACCTATTCGTTCAGCGACGCTGGTACGACGTATAATGTAGAATTCTACTATCGCGAGCTTTACCATCGTCTCAGGGCGAGAGTCCTCATCGGGGATAGAGAGCTACGTGGGCTCTTCAACCGGTTTTACGACGTTGATCCAACGCGGCGAAGCATGTTATCTGTCATGAGAGGGAATGATGGCAGTCCAGTTCTATCCTTCAATTTTGGCGGGTTTTCGCTGAAGGAGTCCTCTCTGAATACGGATGCTATTTACGGTGCTTTGGAGGATTTTATAGCCAAATCTTCTCCACAGACGCGCTATATAGGTATCCACGTGTACCGACCACCAGGTTTGCTAAAGAGGACGTGTAAAGCCCGAATTTTTGCAAGGACATATCCCCCAGATTATTTGGTCAATGAAGAAGGACAGATAGACCAACTCACATTAGAGAACCTCCGAGTTGCTTATTATCGAGAGGGAATAAGAGCACTAAATACTCAAGACTTTGAGCGGATTGGTTGGAGCTTGGTAGTGACTGAGGACCCCCGACCTCAGCAGCTTAAAGTTATTTCAGATGTTAATGATATCCCGGAATACAGGTCACATCCTTTAGATTCAGATAGCGAAGGTGAAATCAGAGCACCATGGTTCTACAAAGATGCCGAGAGCCAGACAGAGTATTGGATTTGTTATACATACAATCAGCTGGGAGGCATTGTCGCACGTTACAAGTTTGGATTTCAAAAGGGATATTTGACCGTCGCAGACAAGCTTATCTTGGGCCGAGATATAGGTAGAGCTTTATATCTTTCCGGTTATAGACCCCTGGATATGCGACCACTACCCGCTAGACCTCAAGGAACAATTGGTTTAAATTGGTCTTGGCTTCTTTCGGCACTCAGTGTTATGTTTATAGCGGTAGGTATTTTCTTGCTCATTCTGGCTTATCTTGTTCGAAGGCACTATCGCTCCAGTTCAAGCTGTTAGTTCGGTCGGTCTGTGATCCGAAAGGGCAAAAGTAAAGTTAAAAAGTAAGGACTGATTATTGTGCCCGATATCATTGGTCCGACGGATAGTATATTCATAGGAGGTAACTGAAAGTGAGAACAAGATTGGCTTGCTCGATTTTGATTTTGATACTTCTTGCTGCTGGGTGCAAGAAGGAACCAACTGTAACCACAAGGTCTCTGCATGGAGCCGCGAAGGCAGGTGACCTTGCGCGCGTCCAAGCACTCATCTTAAGCGGTGCCGATGTGAATGCAAAGGGTAGTTACGGTTCAACGCCGCTGCACTGTGCGGCCGTTTACGGCCATAAGGAGGTGGCAGATCTCCTGATCGCCAATGGTGCTAACCTCGATATAGTGGACGAAGACTGTGGTACACCGCTTCACTACGCAGCGGCAAATGGCCACAAGGCTCTGGTTGAACTGCTTATTAATAAAGGTGCCAACGTAGATGCAAAGAGCAGACGAGGGCGTACGCCGTTACAGGAAGCGGCCAGTCGCGGCCGTGTGCAAGTTATTCAACTCCTTATCGAGAAAGGAGCCGATATCGGTGTCAAGAATGGACAGATGTTCCGATTGACTGGAACCACAACACCATTGCACCAAGCTGCCAGGGCCGGTGACATCGGGCAGGTCGAATCGCTTATTGCAAGCGGTGCTGATGTGAACGCCAAAGAGAGATATGGCTATACTGCACTGCACTATGCGGCATGGGGTGGATATAAGAATGTAGTGGAAGTTCTTATTTCCAACAGAGCTGAAGTCAATACCGAAACCTGGCTCGGCGATATACCGTTGCATTCCGCGGCTGAAAGAAACCAAAATGACATCGCTGAACTGCTGATTTCCAAAGGAGCAAACGTCAATGCAAGGGGCAATTACGGGCGAACACCGCTGCACCACGCTGCACGACTTGGAAATAAAAACCTAGCAGAAATGCTACTGGCAAACGGTGCCGACGTCAATTTGGGTGATGAGAATGGCTGGACACCGTTGCATGGTGCTGCTCAACAAGGTTTTAGAGATGTAGCTGAAGTGCTTATTGCTAGCGGTGCCGATCTCAATTCGAAAAACCAGGGTGGTCTTACGCCGCTGCACAGGGCGGCTGAAGGAGGCTACGAGAATGTGGTAGAACTCCTTATCTCCAACGGCGCTAATCTGACCGCAAAGACTAAAGGAGGTCAGACTCCTCTGGACTGCGCACTCATGTTAAGCCGAACGGCAGTTGCAGAGCTTCTCAAAACCGCAGGTGTTGAAGCAGGTGTTAAAAGTGCACCCAAGGACGAGCCAAAGAAATAGTTGTTACTCCTATGGAGAATGACCGTTGACGGCTAAAAAAGCAATTGTTTTACTGAGTGGTGGTATTGATTCGGCTACGACTTTGGCTATCGCCCGCAGTGAAAACTTTCAGTGCTACGCCTTGACTTTCAGCTACGGCCAACGGCACCATCGAGAAGTCGAGGCTGCAAAGAAAATAGCTCATTCTCTTGGAGCAATTGAGCACCGCGTAATCGACATTGATTTAGCCAGTTTCGGCGGTTCAGCCCTAACTGACCCGGCTATCGAGGTACCAAAGCAAAAAATTCAAAATTCCTGCAAAATTCCGCTGACCTATGTGCCTGCCCGCAACACAATATTTTTGAGTTACGCACTTGCCTGGGCCGAGGTATTGGGTGCATTTGACATTTTCATCGGTGTCAATCAAACTGACTATAGTGGCTATCCAGACTGCCGGGCTGAATTTATAGCTGCTTTTGAAAAGACGGCCAATCTTGCTACCGCAGCCGCAGTCGAGGGCAGGGGCCGATACAATATTCATACGCCGATTATCAATATGACCAAAGGCGAGATTATTCTTACGGGGACAAAACTTGGGGTCGATTATTCCTTGACACACAGTTGTTACGACCCGGATGAATATGGAAGAAGCTGTGGCCGATGTGACTCCTGCAGATTAAGATTAAAAGGTTTTGCCGAAGCAGGACTAAAAGACCCCATTGAATATCGAATAATGAATAACGATGACGAACAATGAAAGTGAGCGAGATTTTCTATTCACTTCAGGGCGAGGGATTTTTAGCTGGTGTGCCCAGCATATTTGTGCGTGTAGCTGGTTGTCCGTTGCGCTGCCGATGGTGCGACACAAAATACGCATGGGACGAGACGGCAGGACAGGACTATAGTGTCGAAAAAATCGTTCAGGCTGTTCAAAAATGGCCCTGCAAATTTGTGGTAATAACTGGCGGAGACCCGATGATAAATCCAGACCTGCCGCAGTTGGTGCAAGAGCTAAAAGAGTCTGGAAAACATATAACAATTGAAACATCAGGGATTGCATTTATACAGGATTTAGCTTGTGATTTAATGAGTATAAGCCCGAAACTTAGCAACTCGACGCCGGATAATGCAGAGCTGGCAGCGATTCATGAGGATTCAAGATTAGATATAGCTATCCTGCGAGAGCTTATTGACAATTATGAATATCAACTAAAATTCGTCGTGGATTCGCAAGCTGATTTGGCTGAAATACAACAGGCGATAGAAGAAATAGGAAATGTCGATTTGGAAAAGGTAATGCTAATGCCGCAGGCAGCTACCAGGGGTGAACTTTTAGCCAAATCACCGATGGTCGCAGATATGTGCACGCACACTGGCTTTGCATTCTGCCAGCGCCTGCAGATTCTACTCTGGGATAATGCAAGAGGAAGGTAATTTTTCATACCATTAGTTTGATTCCAGCTTGCCAAGTTGGCTGCTAAGGTGGCTGATTCTGCACCTAAGGCAAAGATGAAAGGTAAACTGAAATATTTTCTTCTTGATGTTCTTTGAAGCATATAGTATATTTTATCAGAGGTGATAAAAATGAAATTAAAGGTCGTTTTGGAAAAAGGTGAGAATGGATTTATTGTCGCCCACTGTCCCAGCCTTAAGGGTTGCTGGAGCCAGGGCAAAACTGAACAAGAGGCGATCAAAAATATCAAAGAAGCAATCACTCTATATTTAGAGCCGGATCCAAAAGATGTTAAACCTTCAGCTAACCACAAAGTCTTAGAGGTTGCGGTATGACCAAGCCGCCCTTGCTTTCTGGCAAAAAGATTGTCAAAGCCTTCGAAAAAGTTGGATATTATCGTGTCAGCCAGAAAGGAAGCCACATAAAGATTCGCAACGACGCTCACCAGATAACCCTCATTATTCCCGATCATAAAGAAGTTGACCGCTGGACACTTCGAGGCATCATTAGAGACGCTGAACTTACCATTGAAGAATTTATCCTCTTGCTTAAATAAGCGCCTAATTTCTGGTAGAACCACATGATATTGGCATACAATAACGCTAATTTTCAAGGCCAAAAGGGCTTTTTGCCGATGAATTATCAGTCCGATAACTCATTTTGGCAAGGAGATTGCCCATGGCCCAAAACTGTTT